>ERZ1370068.6696-contig-5664_pt1 | contig 31379 bp, 55 predicted proteins | sample MGYA00561227_ERZ1370068 | MGnify/ENA primary metagenome ERZ1370068 (study PRJEB38410, sample SAMEA6850437) | metagenome | study: Metagenomic assessment of the ecological functions of the soil: analysis of the soil microbiota associated with the...
ATTACGTATTGCTAAGGGCCTTCTCCCGGCGGCCCAAAGATATTGCCCATCGGGCTGGAGCGCGAGCCGGGCGGGCAGGCGTCGATATGATGCGATACTTCCCAGCGCGAAGTATCGATCACCGCGACCTGCTTCTTCTCCGGAATCGAAACAAAAAGCTTCGCCTGGTCTTGCGTCATCGCCCAGTCGTAGCCATTTGCCGGCAGCGGAATGAGGGCGAGAAGCTTCGTACTGCCGAAACCAAAAAGGGGATCGACGACGGAAATGGTCGCGTCGCTGTTCAAAGCCAGGACGTAGAACGAATTCAAATCGAGGTCAGCCTGGCCTGAAGATGCCTCCGGTGATAAATCGCGACGCTTTACTCTGGCCGCGTTTGCCGCCGGGATTTCGCCCTCGCGACGCAAAGCTCAGCCAGGCGCGAGCGGTGGCGCCCTCGATGGAACTTTTCCCGCGGAATCGGTGATGGTGAACCGAAACCGCACAGCATCACCCTCCTGAAACGAATCGTCCCGCGCGTCGGGACCAGCTACGCCCGTCGCGTCGAAAGTGACGCGAACTCCTTCTCCTCGATCGTGCGGCGCGGTGGTTCCGGATCGCCGGCGCCCGAGGCGGCCAAGGGGACGAGGCTGAAGAAGACCAACAGCCTCCCGGGGGTAAAACGAAGTCATGCCGCTAGGGTATTCCGAGCCACGGCGGCGAGGGTATGGAATTTCCCCATCGAACTTCAATCTAATTCTGCGGAATTTGCTTGGCGCGCCCTTGTTTTGTCGAAAATAGAGGCAGCATGGCTGCACACCCTCCCGGCGAAAACCATCAGTGGCCGCGAGGTTACCTGACCCCTTCCCGCGCATCTGGCGCGGGTAATGAAAACCCGTTTTCCCGGCGAGTCCCGGGCCGCTTTTTTGGCCGGCGCTTTTTAGCGCTGGATCACTACGACAGACGCTTCGCCGCGGAACTGGTCTCCTCGGGCGCGGGCGTGGCGGCGCCTCGTGGAACTTTCGATTGCTTTCCGCGATGATGCTGGCCGATCAATGCTTGCGGCTAACGGCCGACGCCGTGGTTGAGCTGACCTTTCTGTTTGGCAGCCTGGGATTGCTGGCGCCCGGCGCGCGGATGGTGAAATGCCGATGTGCTTCGCCAGGGCTACACCTCGGCTGCTCTGCCCGTCTTCAGCGCCGAATTTCTGCGCCATCTTAACCGGCCTCGAGCGAATCCACCGCCGGCTGCGCGGTTTTCGAACCACGGCGGAGGCGTGGGACGACTTTGTTGCTCTCTCCGCGATCCCTGCAAAGCGTCTCTCGCGCGGTATCTGTTCACGCCGGCGGAAGTGGTGGAGCGCGTCGTTCGACAGCTGCAAGTCCCCGTCGGGCCTGCCTCGCCACCGGAAGAGCCCGGCGAAGACGAGGCGCAACGGTATCGGTCGCACCTTTCCGCTTATGAAAATGAAATCGTGCGCCTGACTCACCGAGGACGCGCGCATTTATTGGAGCTGCGAACGGACTTCCTCCGAGATCAATCGGCTCCTGGAGAAGCCTCCCAGCGCCGTCGCCTGCGTGGTGAAACCGTCGGGCAGCGCGCTGGAATTCGAGATTAAGCGCACCGGCATTGGCGGGCCGTTTCCGCTTGGGGCTACCTATTTCGGCGTCAACGGCAATCCCGTGCCGCCATCGCATCGCCTGCAAGGAGGCGCCTCCACCGCGAGCTTGCGCTGGGAGTCGAACCATTCCGCGATCCTGGCGGAAGTCTATCGAGTGGGCATACCATAGCGAAGCACCCGTCTCCAAGGTTGCTCACGCTCGCGAGCTTTCGCAGCGTGCCGTGCCAGGGGCGATGTGCACCTGCTCGATTACTTCACCGGTCCCGGAAATTTTTGGGCCCGGTTGTCAAAAAGATGCGGCAGCGGATGAAGCAGTGCGTCTCGCGGCGCATGATAAGCAACCCGGGGACGAGTTCGCTCATCTTCCGGGGAGGTGGGGCTGACCGGTCGCTTTCTCTCTCACGTGCTTCCAGCCCAGGGCCCGCTGGCGCAGACCACCTCGTATCGGCTGGATACCCTTGCCCGCATTTCACCGGCCGGCGCAGAGATTTATTTCCAGCACGGGCTGAAGCGCGAGAGCCATACCATCGAAGGAGGCGCGGCGCTTTGCCGATGCGCTGCTCGAGGAAGTGCTGGGCGTCTATGCAGCGCTCGACGCAACGTATGTGGATCATGCAAAATACCTCGCTGCGGCGTTTGCCGTCCTGAAAACCGGCGCCAGGCCGACGCAATGCACGCGCAGGCGATAATCGGATCTTTTGGCCAACTCCTGGGGCACGATCCTCGCCCTGGGCGGTTTTACCCTTATGGCGAATCCTTCGTAGCTCGGAACGCTGGGGCCTGAAGAGTCTCTTGCCGGGCGTTTATGGAACGGACTTGCCGGCTAATCTCGATGGACCACAGACAACCTGCGGATTCCGACGAAAACGTGATGAAGTCTTCTGGGCGGCGCAAAGGCGCCTTGAGAGCAGCCGTGTGCTGGACGAGTGTTTCATCCGCGGCAACTGGGGCCACGTCCCACGAAACAGACTCCCCGCAGTGCCCCTTTCTTTGCTCGAACAAATTTATCATGTGCGGGAAACGGAGCGGGCGCGCGAAATCACGATCGACCCAACGAAGCGGTCGCGCATGGCTTATCGGGCGCACCAGCCACGCACTGCAGCGCGATCCCGAAATGCGCCGGCTTTTTCGAAATCGCACGTACGCCACCTGCGCTGACTGGCACGTGGTCGTGGCGGATTACTTGACCACCGTGCACGAGAGCGCACGCGGCCGAGTTCAGAGGCTTGGAAGGACGCTGCACCAACCTGTCTCACCGAGCGCAATTACGGCGAGATAGTGGAGAACTATTGCAGGGCGCTGGAGAAGCACAGCGATTTCGGTCCTGGCGCTACTGCTTTCCTTTACCTCCCGCCGCAGCCCCAATGAGCGAGCGGTCCCCGCTCCTGAAGATTCACCTCGTTGGGGGCCACCAGTATCCGGCGCCGCCTCTGGCGGCATGGCCTCTGCCTTCGCGTCGCCGATTGTCTGGCGAAAGGAGGCTGGCCGAGCTCGGGCATCAAGTGAGCTATGAGCTGCCTTACGCGCGCCGCCGAGTCCTGCCGGACGGAGTTCAGCCTCGTTCACGAACGGCGCTCGATGTCGACATCATGTGGTTCAATGGATTCGACGCGGGGCGATTCCCGCAACGACGCGCGGCATTCCCTGGCTATAGGACCGTGCACGCACCGGACAAGTCATGGGCCCGGCACTGTCGCGACAATTGGATGTTTGCTCTCCGCCTCGCACGCGGCTTTCTTCGGCCGGGAGCCGTTATGTCCGCAACGGCATCGACCCAGGTGAGTTCTGCTACGGCGAGCCGAAGGATGACTATTTCCTTTCTTCATGGTGGCCGATCTTGCGCAGCTGCAGCTGCAAGGGCTTTCAAGATCGCTCGGCGAGCTGGTCCGTCGGTGCGGAATACGGCTGGTGGTGGCGGGCGCGATCTCAGAATACGCCATGGCCGAGCACTACGAACGGATGTTTGCCGAAGACGGCGTTGACTACGTAGGCCATGTCTCCGGCTGGGCAAAAGCGGAATTGCTGCTCCGGCGCTCGGGCACTTCTTTCCCCACGCAAGCGAAGATGAGACGTTCGGTTTGGTCGTCGCGGAGGCGCTAATGTCAGGCACCCCGGTGATCTGCAGCGACCGCGGCGCGTGTCGAGGGTTGGTGCCGCCTGAGTTCGGATTTGTCTGCTCGAACTTCGACAGCATGCCTCGGCGCTCGGCAGAGCGCAGACCGCATTTCACCGCTCGCCTGCCGGGTGTTTGCGCTTGGAACATTACCATTACCTCGCGCATGGCGCGGAATTATCTCGCGGAATTCGAGCAGGGAGATCGTCCGCTGGCGGTGCCCGGCTTATCGCGCGACGCTTGGCCAGTGCTCGCGATGGTCAGTTTCGAGCTGCGGCTGGCGCTTCGCGGTAGGAATTCCCGATAGGAAACACTTTCAAGCGGTCTCCAAAGCGGCTTGGGATCAAGGCATGAGCTTAACCTTCAAAGTGATCATGTTCAGCACTCCCAATATTCGTGGCTTTTCCCTGGAAGTCCGCCGAAATCAACCGCCACTACTGCGCGCGCCACGGTGCGACTTTGTCCATGAACAGCATCGAGACGGTCGCACTCGCGCCACAGTATGAAAAATTTGCGTTCTGCGGAAGCATCTCGGATCAACTGACTACCTTGTATGGTTGGATTCCGACGCGTGCGTGATCGATCAATCGCTCCCTCTGCAGACTTTCTGCGAGGAACCGAAGAACCTTTGTCATTGCTGGTCACGAATTTGGGTTTGATCTGGCGGGGCGCCGTGTCCGTTATGAGCTCGGTGGCATTCCGTGTGGCTTGAACACCGGGGTGCTGCTGCTTCGCGACACAAGTTGGTCCGAGCAGTTTCTCGAGGCGTGGTGGTCGCGCTGCCTGCTCTCGAAGCCCGCGCCCGCACTGCCTATTACGACCAGGGCACTTGCAACAGATGCTCATGGAGAACGTGCCAAACCTGCAAACGCACACCAAAAATTGTGACTCCCTGCTCGCGACTGAACCGTTGCGACGATAACGATACCGACGTTTGTGAGTTTGTCTTTGCATCTCTGGGGACTCCAACCGGAGCAACGGGAGGATATTTTTTTCCTGATCCTTGAGGGAAAGAAGCCGGATATCGGCATCTCGATGCCCAGATTCAATGTGGCGAGCGCGTGAGCGGAAATAATGCGCATCTTGCTTTCCTCACCTCATCCATACCCAGCGCTCAACCGGGGTGGGCAGCGGCGTGCAAGCGAAGCGGTTTCCACTCCGGTTCCGGCTATTTGGTTCACGACCTTATCGCCAAGGGCCTGGCGGAGCTTGGGCATAACGTTTTCTATCTGGTGCCACACGAGGCCGGGCAGCGTGCCGCGAGCGGGATCACGTTTGTCTCAGAGCCAGTGCGCGAGGCAGACGTGCTGCACACCATCCTGGGTTTTCGATGAGGAGTTGGCCTGCGCATGGCGGGCGCAAGGCCAACCGTGGATCACCACCTGCCATATGGACCCGGTCGCCTACCGGTGCTTGCGCGAGGCGCTCGAAGCCGGGGGAGAGCGCGCCCGGCCTCGATGGAGAATTGGATTTTCGTCTCGCGCACCCTGGCCCAACTGCATGGCCGTGAGCGCCATGTCTGCAATGGCATCGATCCGGCGGAATACAACTTCTCCGAAGCTAAAGACGACTATCTGCTTTTCATGTCGTCGATGGACTGGGGTAAGGCGAAGGGGCTCGATGTAGCACTGGACCTCTCGGCGCGCCTCGGTTTCAAGTTGGTCGTCGCCGGAACGTCTGTGAACCAGGAGAGAATCGACTGGGTGGCGGAGCATTGCCGCGAGGTGAAGGCCGAGTATGTGGGCGACGTGCGGGGGCAGGCGAAGGCGGATTTGCTTGCGGGCGCCAAGGCGTTTCTCTTCCCGACAAAGGTGGACGAAGCGTTCGGGCTCGGAATGGCGGAAGCGCTGATGTCGGGCACGCCGGTGATTTGCAGTGACCGGGGCGCGTGTCCAGAGATCGTTTCCCCGGAAGTTGGGTTCGTTTGTGCGCGGCCGCAAGATTACGTTGCGGCAATCGAGAGGATTAGTGAGATTTCTCCCGCGGCTTGCCGCGCCAAAGCGTTAAAGGATTATCACTACCTGCGAATGGCGCGGGATTATGTGAAAGAATACGAGCAGGAAATCCGACAGCATGGGGAGTGACAGACCCAGAATCGACGACCGGACTACGCTGTCTTCCTAAATAGACAGCAATGTTGCCATTCCGGGCTTACCGGTGGATGCACTTTCGCGTCCGGAAAGAGCGAGGCCATGTAGTCCACCGCATAAGTACGTGCAATAGCTCTCGTCGGGCTGACCGCGGCGTTGCTGGTGAGAAAACTCATCCCCTGGTTCGACGTAGAGTTCCTCGTCAATGAGCAGACACCATTTCGCCTCACAGGCTCTCTGGACGATTTGATCGATATCACGCGAGGTGTTCTTCACTCTGTTTCGCTCCAGCATCTTTCGCACGTCAGAACCCGCCGGCAGCTCGGGATCGGACAATGAGCGGTCATAACGGGCGTCTGTGAAAGTAAACGCGAGCACTCCCTGCGGGTGACAGCATGCCGCGTAGTTGCTCGACCAATTCGAACATCTCGCTCTGGTGCGTATGGGTGAAGACGGAGAAAGCGACGATGACGTCGAACTTCACGCCGCAATTTGGAATCGGCAGATGGCGTGTGCCATGCGGATTATACTGAGAGCTATATCGATCATAGTGAACGAAATGAGCCCGCGGGTAAGCTTGGCGGCCGCGTTCGATCACCTCTCCGGTTCAGGTCGATGCACCAGTAATCGTCATGGTCCACGCGGTCGCCTGCGCCGACGAGAAACGTGCCGATGTTCCCGCCGAAATCGAGCACCTTGCGGCCCTTCCACGCCGGCCCGCCCAGCAGTTGATCGAAATAAGCGAATTGAGTGACGCGCGTTGAGATGAGATTATGCATCGGCGAGTGCGCTCCTCGCGGATAATACAGCAATGCTGCATCTGGCCGTTGACCGGGGGAAGAATCTCCGCCTCCGGGAACTCGCGCTGCAAGAATTTGGCAGTGTAGAAAACGTCGTAGGTCATGCAGGCCTGCGCTTCATTCTCCCAGACGCCATTGCTATTCATGAATATTTGGCTGCCATCCACGAGGGCACACCACGCCGCGCCGAGGCTCCGCGCCAAGAGGGCATCGACATCGAGGCAGCGATTCGTCTCTCGAAATCTTTCCAGACGCCATTGCAGGTTATTCCCGGCGTGAGTTTCGGGCCAGGAGCGAAAGTGCGGGTCGATGAACGTAAACGCCAGCGCGCCGTCGGGAGCGAGCCGTGAGCGAAGTTGCCCAACCAGATCGTGCATCTCCTCGCGCGTAGTGTGTGTGAAAACCGAGAAAGCCAGAATGAAATCGAAGCCGATGCCCAAGTCAGGAACCGGCAAGCCTTCGATGCCCTCGGGGTTGAAGGAACAGTTGTAGCGGTCGTAGTGAATCCAGTGGGCCTTGGGAAACCGCTCACGGCCTTCGTCGATCGCTCCCCTCAGGACATCCATGCAGTAGTACTGTTCGTGGCGGATCGCGCAGTCGGGATTCAACAACAGATTCCCGCGATTGCCGCCGAAATCCAGCACTGACTTACCTTCCCAATTCGGGTGGCCGAGTTGTTTGTCAAAATAGGCGAACTGCCCAGACGGCCTCGACTGATCGCGAAGCGCCTGCTGCTCAGCCGAGCCCCGCCACAGATGCACTTCCATTAGCGCACCCTTGCGAAAGGGACCTGTGAAGTGGTGGCGGAGAGAATGTTCGGCGATTGGATTTCATGGTGCTTCGACCCTCGCCAGCGCAGGGCTGTCGTTACGACGGGAACGTGGCGATTACATCGAGCATGACGAGCGCTCCGTGGGGTAGATTTCCTTCGAACACGGTGCGGACGGGATTGCAGACGACCCGATCGTCGGGCAGCCAGGCGGCGTAAAGCTGATCGACCTTGAGGAAGTCTTTCATGTCGCTCAAGATCAGGGTGGATTTGATGATGCCGGCCGTCGAGCAGCCTGACGCATTGAGCACGGCGGCGATATTAGCAAAGACGCGATTGGTCTGCGCTTCCAATCCGTCTTCCAACCGGCCCGTATCCCGGTTTCTGCCAGTCTGTCCCGTGACGAAGACTAGGTTACCCGTGCGGATGGCTTGGGTATAGGTGCCGATGGCCGGCGGAGCGGCGTTGGTCTGAATTCGAATCTTGTCTGGCATGGCTTTCGGGTGAGTTAGGTTTGATAGTCGAGTGGTTCGGAGAAGGCAAGGAGGCCCTGTTCGCCTTCTCTGACGAGAGGCAGGACCTCCCTGCCGAAACGGGTCACCTCGTCCACTTCGGGCCAACCGGACATGATGAATTGGCTGACACCGGCGCGCTTGTATTCGAGCAGGAGGTCTGCGATCTCGCGAGGGGTCCCCAGGAGGGTGGTCCACACGGGGCCGCACACATGAGGCGAGCCCGGTCCAGAGCGATCGGCCGATGAACGCATCCTTCAGTTGGGCGGAATTCCGATACATCGTCGAATCGTCACGCTGGTCCCGGCCCCTGTTCCTCTTGGCAGCCTCACAATGCGGAATGAGCGATTCGGCGACCGCGACGGCTTCCTCTCTCGTCGGCCGGCACAAAAGACAGAGCCGCAAGCCAACCTCGACGCCCGCCGCGCGGCTTCGCGCGACTTTCACTGTGAACTCTTCATCCGGCACCTCGGCGCAACGAAGCCAGCACGAGGCTCGAGAGTGCGCCAACTTTTCAGCCGCCGTCGGAATGTCCGGAGACATAAATCTCAGGAGTGGTTCGATTGTGACCGAAAAAGGAGTGGAAATGTCCTTGCTCGACACGATAGAACCGGCCTTGGAAATCGATCCGGGCGGTCCGGTCCCGCCAGTAGGAGTGACAAACCTCGAGAAATTCCTCCGCGCGGGCATACCGGTCATCATGTTCCAGAAAGTCGCCGTAAGCGTGCTGCTCGGACGCGCGAGCTGCCTGCGACCAAATTCAGGGCGACCCGTCCATTCACCAGAGTGGAGAGGGTGTTGAACTGCTGCACGAAAGTGGTCGGCTGCGAGAGCCCCGAACGGTAGGCCACGATGAACTTGAGCTTCTCCACCGATTGCCCGAGCGCGCAGCTCACGAGCATGGGATCGGGTTCGACGCGGCTGAACGAGATCAGCACCGATTCAATCCCCGCCTGCTCGGCCGCGCGCGCAAAGCGCTCCCATCCTTCCAAATCCGGCGTGGAGGCAGGGGAGTGCTCGAGCGTCTTTTCGACCCGAAAGCGCGCGGCCTCTTCGGGTGTTTTCATGGCTGCTCCACCGGCTTCGGGAAGCATCCAATGGAAACGCAATTGCCGTTCTGCTATGGCCACCTCGCCGCGTTTCATTGTGGTGCCGGCGTCGAGAAACTAATTCAACGATTCGACCTCGAACGGCTCGCGCTTCGGCAGAACTCCATGCGCTTTGGCCCATTCCTGCAAGGCCCACGGCTTGGTATCGATGTCCGGATAGCCTCCGAGCAACTGGCGGGCAATGAGATCGGCCCCGCGAGGCGCTGCGGGTCGGGCGGATCGAGGTAAATCTCCGGTTTCATCCAGCGGTACGCATAACCGTAAATCACCACCTTCGAGGTGCGGTCGGAACGGTTCGGGGCCGCGGTGTGGAAAATCCGATTCTCAAAGAGAAGCGCGTCTCCGGCGTCCATCTTCAGATCGCACACCTCGATCCCTTGTGGATCGACCGTATCCTTCGGGATGACCAGCGGCACTTCCCGCACATGAGTGCCGCGCGCCATGAGCGTCAATCCGGAGGCGGGCCGGTGGAAATCCGTCAGGCTATAGCTGACCTTGATCCCGGCGCGGGGAGTCCGCGGTTTCCCAAGTCTTCAGGCATGCGGATGTCACGATGCCAGCCGCGGCGGAAGCTTTGCCCGTTGGAATTCTCCGGCCTTTGTAGGTGAGAGATGTCGAATGAAGCTGAATGTTTGGGCCGAGCAACTGCACGATCAGCGGAACGACCGGCGAGCTGGTGACGAGATCGACCATCGCCTGCTCTTCCAGCAACCCGGGCCGCATGATCGAGGTGATTGTATTCCGTCCGGTCGAAGACCGGCGGCTTCTTCAGAAAGGAATGCGCGATCCGGTCGCCCGCCTCGAGCAATCGCCCCACCATTTCCTGATCGAGCGCCTGTTTAACCACGAGGAAGCCGTCCTCGTCAAACGATCGGCGCTGCTCGGGTGTGAGGCGGAACGAATTTCATAGCCTTCTCCTTTCAGTCCGAAGTCAACACGACTCGGATTTGATGATGATTGCTCCGGCAATGATGTGCCAACAGCCACGGGCGTTGCAATACTTTCTTGAGCACCTCCCGATCGACATGCTTGGCGAGCAAGTCCAATCTTGAGAGGATCAGCAGCGCATGAAAGTCGAACCACCGAGCAGTTTCAACCAGCACATTTTTTCGAGGCGAAATCTGTCTTCTACGGAACGGACGACGGATACCAGGATGGATCTGTACCGAGTTTCAACTTTACGAAGATTTTTACCGAGCGTCACGAGCGAGCGGCGCGAGAAGATTCACCTCGTCAGTGCCGTCGGCGGACTCTACGGGCTGAATCTAATCTCGCTCTGGCGGCCGCGGGAGATCACGTTTTTCGACATCAATCCACACGCGACCGCTTATTTTGAGCTCATTCGCAAGGTGTTCGCCGTCAGCTCGAGCAAGCAAGACTTTCTCGATCGACTCAGCCATCAGGATTACGACGTCGATAATCCTGCAGAAGAGCTGATCCGGGAAAACCTGGCGTTGAAGCAACAGGGAAATTACCGAGATCGAGAGGATCGAGTTACAAGCGGTCCCTCGAGGTAAGTTGGAAACACGCCCTCGACCACTTCGATCTAACCAAGGGCCTCCTCGCCGGCGTCCCGCTCCAGGTTCGCACGGAGAGCATCGACAGCGATAGTTTTGCCAGCTTCATCCGCCACTCAGAAAATGTGTGGATGTTCTGCTCGAACATCGTCGAGTTTACGTTCGGCGGCCTGCTCTTCGATCATCCCTCCAACGCGGCCATGGTTTCCCTCGTCTACCCGGGCCAGGTCGAGTTGCTCGATCTGGCTCCGTTTGGGGACCGCCCGGTCGAGGTGCGTTTCGAGATCCCGCTCAAAGCCGCCGTAGTGGGCGCACCGCTGAGTCCGGCGGACCCTCCATCCGAGATCGCCGACGAGAAGGGCATCCAGCTCGCAAGTTTTTGCCGGGACGAGCTCAGGCTGGCGCCGGATGGCGCGGCTCCTCGATATCGGCTGCAATTATGGGCGGCTGGCAGTCGCTCTGGGCGACTATCTCGATAGCGGTGGCGAATATGAAGGCTTCGATCCCCAAAGGGAACAGGTGCTTTGGGCCAAGGAACATTGGATGCCAAACCACAAGAGCACCGCCTTGCACATCGCCAACATCCGCAATCGAATTTACAATCCCAATGGTGCGCTGAGCGCAACGGAGTTTCGCTTTCCTTATCAAGATGGAAGATTCGATGTGGTCGTCGCGCACTCGCTGTTTCCGTATCTCCTGGCGGAAGAGTTCGAACATTACGCGGCCGAGATCGCGCGGGTGCTGAAAGCCGGGCGGCCGGCTGCTGGCCACGTTCTTCATCCTGGACGAGGAGGCCCGGGAGGCCTCCCGTTCATTGGCCGATCCGCATTGTTTTCGATACTCCACGGGGCCGATCACGTTCACGGGGCCGAACCGTGGCGGCCTCGGCGCTTATGATGAAAAATATGTGCGCCAGGTTTTGCGCGAAAAGGGGATTGAGCTGGGGCCTCCGATCTTTGGCTCGTGGCGGGGGCGGACTGGCGCGGGCTTCTGGGAAGATGCGCTTGTCGGTATCAAGCAGTGAGATTGACGAGACGTGGGTAAGTCTCGCCCGCGGCTTAGGGGACCGCGGCAATGGCATCGATCTGAACCAAGGCGCCCCCGGAAGATTCTTCGACTCGAAGGCGTTGCACGCGGGCAGGGGGATCGTCTCGCGCGGGGGCATCCATTTCGCGTAGATCTCGTCCACCCGTTTGAAGTGTCCGATATCGGAAAACATCAACGTCACGACGACAATGTCTTTCTTGCTGCACTGGGCCGCCGCCAAAATCGCATCGAGATTCGCGAGCATCCGCTCGGTCTGGGCATCGAGACCGTCTGCGAGAGATCCAGTGGCCGGATCGCATCCGGACTGTCCGCTCACATAAACCAGGTTCTCACTGCGGACCGCCTGGGATTGGTTGCGTAGAACAGGGGCTGTATCGGCAACGATCTTGACTTTTTTCCATCACGAGAGTTGTCCGCATCGTTGCGTTTGCACTTGGAAAGTCAAGATTGCCCTTGGCAGCCGAGCTTCCCTGCGAGCAACGGATGGTTTCGGAGCACCCTCTGCCTCTCATGCTCGATGAGGAAGCCTCGGTAACTGCGCTCCTTCCAGCCGCCGTGGGCCGACCAGATGGCGGCGTTAGCGGAGCATTGATTGGAGCAAAAGCGGTGAAAGGGAATGACCGCGCATTTCACCCGCGAGTCCTCCTGGCCTGAAGCAGGGTGCATTGGTCCCAGAACCATTCGCCCGGCCGATGCCCATGGAGCCCGACCCGGGTGGGAGTCCCATTTGGCCCAGCTATCCACCAACTCCCGTCCTTCGCGGCGGACCAGCACAATCCCCGACGGCGTGAAGAGATGCGGATAAACCCGGCCCTCCCACACGCCATTCGTCATCAACAAGGCCGCTTGATGGCCGACGAGCAGCGACCAGAGATCGGTGAGCGTGCGCCGCACGAGCATGTCGGCATCGAACAGGCCAAACCACGGCTCGTCCGGGAAAGTATCGAGCGCCCTCTGTAAGACCATCGTCTTGCGGCGCGCCATCTCCGCACGCAGCGAACCGTTGCGGGCGATCGCTTCACTCGTCACCAGGATCTGCGGGTGAGTCCGCTTCAGCTCCGCCTGCTGTTGGCCGCTCAAATTCACCGTATCCGCCAGCACTTGCCGGCGCGGCTCGTGCAAGGCGAGACGAACGCACCATCAGGAGACCCCAATGATAATAGACGCTGTCGAATTGAGTACGATCATGATCGTGACCGCGAGAGGTTACGAGGCCACCAGGCTTTCGATGAGGTACTCACGCTTCAGGCTTTCGTAAAGGCAGTGTGGAATCGTGGCGCGGCGCTTCTTGATCGCGCCCGCCGCGGCGCCACATCTCGTTCCACAAGTGGACGGCATGCGCGTCTGCTCGCTGAAGCGAGCTCCGCGGGCGCGAGCAGCTCTTCCCACTCATCATAGGCGAGCGGGCAAAACACCTCCGCGGCTTGCAGATGCGCGCCGAGCCCAAACTTGCCGATCGCACGCGCCATCAGCTTTGGGCCTAACTGGCCCCAAGCTGCACGCGCAGGGTCCGCGCAGAACAAACAGACGTGCCAGTTGAAAGCCATGATTTCGCTGGCGGCGGGTGCCTTGATCACCGCGCTCGCCGCCACTTCGCCACCGGGGATTCGCTCGGCGGCAAAAACATAAGGCGCGTCGAACACGAAGGGCTTCAAGCAAACGACGTCGGTGTCGACCCACCACCCGCTCCCTTCCGCAACAGCAGCCGATAACGAAAAAATTTGAAAACGCGGAGTAGCTGGGGTGTTGCTGATATTGGAAGATCGCTGCTTTCGGCAGGATCTCCTCGGCATTTTTGAGCACCGCGCCCTTCGGCAGACCGCCCACTTCGCCATAGCTATAAAAGATGATACCATGGCCGTGCGCGAGAAACGAGGCGATCGAAAGCTGCTCCATCGGCGAAAGCTCGCCTCCGATCCAAAAACTCTGAATGGGATCAGTCATGGAATTGTCCTCACGCACGGTCCCCGACGAGATGAGGAACCGCTATGGGACGCAAGAATGCAGCTTTTGCCGGTAACCCTGAACAAGCCCCAGGTGCCGGCTATGTTGGCAGTTTGATAGGTGGTGTAGAGATAATCGCCCGGAATCTTGTTTTGCCCACCGGCGCTCGGGAAGAGCAAATCGAATTTCTGACCCATGCCGGCCTGCTGTGCGCCCTGCGTTTTCGAAAGCGGATTGAACCTGAGCTTCGTCGAATCGTTGATGTAGGGCTCTTCCTGCCAGGGATGGCCGTGGACCATGAAGACCGGCGGCGGATTGAGCGAGTCGGCTTTGCTCCATGCCCGGGATCAGCAGCCGGAAGCGCACCGGAGTTCCCGCGGCGGCGACGAAGATCGGCGTCTGGTTCGGGATCGCGCGGCCGGGCTGAAAGACCGATTCGAATATGACTGCGGAATACCCTCGGTCGGATTTCGAGCACGGCGGCGGATTCGCGGCTGCGCTGGCGGCCAGCGGCGCGCCACAAACGGCTCCGAGCGATAATTGACGGCATCACCGACGCCCTTGACGGTGTTGTTCGCCACCATGATTCTGGTCAATGACGACAAACTCCCGAAATCGCTACCGCCGGGACTGTGACCGTGGCCGAGGCGTAGGTCTTCGGGGTTTTATCCTCGGCCCACGTGGAGCCTTCCGGCTCGACGATCAAGGCGCCAACCATGCCAAATTGCGACTGGAGCATGGGATCCGCGGGAGTGAGATTGGTAGCGCCGAATTCGGATCGAGCATTAAATCCAGCTCCATCTTCGGCTTCAGCTCGCCGGCATACCAATAGAGTTCGATGGACTTCGAGGTCGGCTGGCTTCTGCGCGGAGGCGCTACCGAAGGCGGAAACTAACGCATCCGGCGGATTGAACCCGACGAGCAGGCCGTTGGCCTTGATCGGATCGAAGCCGACCAACTGCGGGTGCAAGCCCACCTTCGTGGAGGTCAACATGTTCGGCTGATGGAAGGTAGGCTGCGCCCTTCCCTACGGCTCGTCGGTGACGGGAGTCAGCCAGACTCTCTTGCCATCGCGCGTGTCCCGATAACCAACCAGCTGGGACTCTTGAACGCAGGATCTGCCGGGACCGGCTCAGCGGCTGCGCGTCCGCGCCGCCGACAGGCCGATAGACCGGAGAATTCATCGCGAGGCCATTTCGCAGGATCACCTTGATCCACTGCCCGGCTGCGGCGCGGAGGATCAAAGGCTCGATCGGCACGCCATCTTTCAGAACCGTCTTGCCGCTTTCCTTCGAGATCGTCCGTGCGGACGTAGAGGACGGCGGCATCCGTCGCCGAGGCTTGTCGCGCTTGTTATAGAAGAGCTTGCCACTCTGGCAGCACGCTCGCCGTCACGGCCGTGATCGTCGTAATCCTGCCTCAAGCCGGCGGTTTCCGCGTCGATAACCTTTCTCTGAACTGGTCCTCGACGCCTGTGCCTGTCGGTTGGGGTTGTACGGCAGCGGCTCCAGCCAACGGGGATCCGGATCGACCGTCTTTCAGTTTGGCACTATAGGACAGTTTATCCCCGTAGGCCCGCATGATGCCCCAGAGACCGTTGTTCAAACCTACAATACCGGAACTGGGCGAGTAAAAGTAATCCGCAAACGGCGGCAGATCCGTGAGATCTTTGTGGGGAATCGTCGTTCCCGGCAGTTCGAATTTCATTTCGAAGTGTTCCGAGAGGCCCCATCAGTTGCGCGTTGCGCCAGCCCGAATTCGTGTTGTCCGGCTCAAAGAGCCACTTCACCCCGTGCACCTGGAACGCGTGCGCCTGGGCATGCGCGCCGACGAGAGTGCGAATCTGCACCTTGTCGTTGACGTAGGCTTGGAGCATGGGCGTGTATGGATCGGTCCCCTGCGCGTTCGGGACGAGCGGAATCGTTGGATAGCCTGGCGTTTTCCCATCCGGCTGGATATTGAGGTCCGGATCAGCCCGCTTGATACTGGTGAAGGCCAGCGCCGAAGTCGGACTGATCGGGCCGATGGAGTTGGACTCACCCCTGGTAACCCACGTACGGAACGGCACCGGCTCATTGCGGTAGTTGAGCGAATACGTCCCGAACTGGTTTTGGCTGACAATTTGCGCAAACGGCGGCCCATTGCTGGCGTTCTCCGGATCGTTGCCGTGCTGGAGCATTGAGAGCAAACTTCGAGTGGACGACCGTCGGCGCTGGCCCAGCCAGGGGTCGATATCGGGCGTAAACACCTACCAATATCGGGATGGAGCCGTTTTCCGATCAGTACCTCTTCGCTCGGACAACATACCTTGTCTCCGGCGTTGATTTGATTCGGCGCTTCCGTGATTGTCCATTGGCGGCTTGCGTTGTCCACAGTTACCGTCGCCTTGTCCGAGAGAGGGATACCAAACTGCGGAAACACGCCGGTGATGCCCGGCATGGTGATCGGCAGAAACGGCTCCAGCGTGAAAGGCCCCGGAAGCTTCCCTTTATCCAGATCCTTTGAATAACTCGCAAAATATGTCTGCCATGTGACTTATGTCATGAGCTCTCACCGGGTTACTCCTGCGTGTGCTCTGCCCGAGCGTGAAGGCCGCCGATGGCTGGGGAGCGTGGGCGTCGGGAGGAGACGGTGGGGGATCGAAGAGCGTGGCGGAGGTTGCGGTCGGGCTGCCCTTCGCGTAGGCGAGTTGCATGTCCTGGAATTCGAGCATGAACTCGCGATAGCTGTCCTGCGGGTTTTCCGTGCACGATATACCCCTGCCAACTGGTCGGGCCGCCATCCGAGCGCGTATTCATCCGCTCTCCATACGGCAGATACCATTCGGAATTCTCCGGCTCGACGACCATGCCGCGCGTAAAGGCCGGCCTGTTGATGCGTCGAGGGCCGAAGTGGTCGTGGCTGAACACCGTGCGCAGCGTCCGATCCACTCTTCGTTGTTGAGCAGCGCATCCACTCTCCCATAACTGGATCGTCGTCTGGGCGCCATCCCACGCCTCGGCATGGCTTGTCGGCGCAAACACTGAGCCGGCTTTCCGGCTCGGCTTTATCCACTTAGGCACCCCATTCGGGCCGAACCCGTCGAAGTTGCTCCCGGGCGGCGGATAATAATCCCCCACGTTCTTCAAGGTTAGCTTCTCCTGTTTCGCCAGATTCACAAAGCCGGTCGCCGGATCTGAGCGCAAACAAGCCGCCCCTGGCGTTGATCGAATCGATTCGTTCCTGCACTTCATCGGGCGCGAACGTCCCGTCCTCATAGTTGAATCCGTTCCCGGCGCCGTCAGACGCAGTCACATCGAACTTCACCAGATGGATATGTTGCCCGACGATGTCCGTCGGCGTGCGCACTCGAAAATCGTCCAGCTCATAGTAGCTCGGCAGCAGGTTCGTGTGCCAGAACTGGATGCGTATCCGACGTATTGGTGCGGAAGAAGAACGGCTCCGGCGGCGCGCTCTATCAATCGTCGGAGCCACATCCTGCCAGAGCGAGATCATGCGCTGCTGCGGATAGTGCCAGCCTTTCTTGTTCAAGATCGTGTCCACTTGAAACACGGCGGCTTGATAGCGGCGGCGGTGGACGTTGAGCGTCGCCATGATCGTTCACGCCGGGATCCGCAAAGGCGCGCCGTTGGTCGGAGGTAATCCGTTGAGAATGAAATTTCCCGGCTCGCCGTTTGGCTCCGTCGTGGGGCGCGTGCGGATGGCGTGTTCGTTCATGGCGGCAATTTCGACCGGCGTGCCCTCTTTCCGGCACTTCCATGGCCGTCAATGAACCGGCGCCCAGGGACGAGCTTGCCGTTTGTCGCGGAGGGCGGTGTCTTCGCTGAAATCCCAGCGGGTGTGAAATTCCTTCAGCACCTTCCCATCCAGCACGATGTGGCGCGGCAGGCCGCCATCGAGATAGATCTTGCTTGTCGCTGTTTTCCTTAAGGATCGGGAGGCGGTCTTCCGATTCTCGAGCCAGGCTAAATCGAGCGGTGGGTGGGGCGGGCGATGGCCGGCGACGCCGGGAATGAAGAAGGGGTAGCCCGGGTTTTTGTAAACCGGCTTGCCGTCCACCACCAAGTCTTTACCCGTGGCATCCTGTTCGGGCCGCACTTTGACTCTGCGCCCTGACCCTCTCCGGGCTTCAACGGTGAAAGGTCGGTCAATTCCACCTTGGCCGGCATCGGCGCCATGCGCCAGCGTCGGCAGCGGCACGATTGCCGGGATCGGTGTGCCGACGCGGATTTCGCCATCGGGCAGAGCGCGGTTTACGCCCGTTTTGCGGTTTGCCGTCGGATCGAGAGTGAGTGCCCTCCTCGAAAACATCGTGCGACGCGCCAGAGCGCCCACATGCCCTGAGCAAAGTGAGGGTAAAAGTGGCAATGAAAGATCGAATCCCCGACCGTCTTGTTACGATTGCCGCTGCCACCGTAAGTGATCTCCAAAGTGAAAGCTGACCCCGGCACGATGAGCTGGCTATCGAGGTAAGAGCTATTATCGCTATCGGGCGAGCGCAGCCATTGACGCGTGCTGCAAGTGGTGAACGTGGGACGGACCGCCTCCGGCGTGAAGAATGCGGAACTTCACGTGATCATTCATGTAGCTATGATAGACGTTCGAGGGATCGTCCGGGAAATAGGCCTTCGTTGCTGGCATTGGCGGCGCGGGCAGCGGTGCGAAATCATCGGCCGCGGGTGGGTAGCGTCGCGCTTGGCAAGGCGTCGTCGCACCGTGAATCCGCTGGGTGACAGAGCCGAGCGCGGCAGCTCCTTCTGCAGCTCGCGGTGCTTGTCCGGCGTTTCAACGATCGCGTTGGTCGCGTTCTGCGGGACAATCCACCACCATGGCCGGATCTCCCACCGACCAGGCGCTCAGGAAAAATTCCTCGAACTTTAAGTCCACCGAGTCTTTGTTTCCCATCGGGCCGACGCCGAGCCGATTCTGCGATCACTTCCGGGCCGATGGCTCCCGAGCCGTAGTTGATGGCGAAGTTATCCGCGCCGGACTGGATGACGTTGATCAGGTTGTTATTCGAAAACGACGCGAAGGCTTGGGCGGCGAACAATGCCTGATGATAAATAATCGTGTATTCCCGGTAAGGCTGGCGGCGGTCGGGAGAAGCTGGGTTCTGCCGAAAGGTGGTGCTGGTGTTGCTGAGCGCGAACCGGGCGGCATTCGGCCCGGTAATCACGGCGGTGAGATCGCTATAAATCAACTCGAGCGTCAGCGCTGAAAATTTGCAGGCTGCCGGCGGTGCTAGACTTGCGCGCCTCGGGGTTGGAATTCGCCTCCACGTAGATAGCGCCCGGCCCTGGTCGGTGATGAGCCAGCTATAACGATATTGGTCAACGGCCCGCGCTGCGGCGAAAAATCCACCTTGATATTATCGGTGAAGATGCTCGCAAATCGGCGCGGAATAATGTCCCGACCTGAGCGCCTTCACGTCCTCGACGTACGCGTCGGTACTGCCTTTCTTCAAGGGTTGGTCATACAAGGGTTTGCCTAGCGTCTTCACTTAACATTTGCAAGGACGGGGATTGGACAGCCGAAACGCTGGATGGGCTCATCGGTCCCCGGCTTCCTGTAGACTGGCGTAGTAATTGATCAACGGTTGGCCCGGCTCGCCGACAGGATGCGCTGGTCGGCCTTGTCGCTTTCGTTCCACAAAACCGGAAGCGCTGGAGACTTTGATCCGCGAATACGGTTCTCCAGTCACTTTTGGCTAGAACTCGGGCGGAGTCCCGAGCTGCGGCCTCGGGCCGTTCTCGGTCTTCTCGACTGGATCGCAGCGTGGCCACCGGCGTCTATCCTTTGCGAATATTCGACAAGTCCGTCGTCCTGAGGGTCGCCTGCTGCCAGATCGTAATGCGTAATCTGGCTGCGATACCATTCCGCACCCTCGGGTTCGACGTGGATCGCGCCAAACAAGCCTTGATTGGCTTGGTACTGGCTGTCCATAGTCTGCGGCGCTGTAAATGAGGAATGTTCCCCTCCTCGACCGTACCCATCTATAGGTCTTGAGTTCGCCGTTCTTCGCGAGAGCTGTTCTCGTTCGTTCGCACCCAGGAGGAATCGCTCTTGATGTCTCCCACCAATTCCATGCCGGTCGCGTGGAGGCCGGCCCAGCGAGTCGGAGGCGGCGCATCTTGTTTACACACCTGGTCCGAAAAGCCGTGAGGCTGAGGAGGTTGGCAAACGTGATTTCCAGGCAGTCCCCTTTGTTCGCCCGCAGGACCAGCGGACGCGCACGCTTTGTCGTCGCGCAAGCGCACCCTTGCCGCAAAGCGCCAGGAGTTCGCTTTCGATCGATTTCAGCTCGCCATCTTCTTTCAGAAGCGGCTGTCCTCGCCTGGTTTGTCCGAGTTTCTTTCTACGTCGCGCGCCAGCGCGTAGATCATCCCGCCGGGTTGCGAGGCACCGAGCCGATTCCACATCCACGGCTGATCCAGTGCGACCACTTGCACTTTGATCGTGCGATTACAGATGGGCGCGGGGAGATTCTTCGGCGGTGCGGGAGAGACCTTCTTCGGTGCAGGGAAACCTGCGCCAGTGTGAGAGATCAAACCGACTGTGGATACCAGGATGGCGAAAAATAGGCAGGTGCGGAGGGTGAGGATCAATTTCATGGCGGCTTCCTCTGATGGACGGCCGCTCACGCGGCCGCGTTTGCGATGTCTTTAGGGAGATTTTTCAGTTTTGCCACGCACGGCGTCGTGCGCGCAGATCAAGCTTCCTTGGCCGCGCGCCCTGGAGAGGGACTTCCTGGCAGCAATTTAAAGTTTCGCCCTTGGAACCGCGGTTCACCTTCCGTTTTGGACCAGACTTACACCTCCGTGTCGAGCCGAACCCCTAGAGGCCTTATACCCGCTTCGGTCCGCCTTTGGGCCCCTTCGGTCCGCCCTTTGGCCCCTTCGGTCCGCCCTTGGGTCCCTTCGGTCCACCTTTCTTCTCCATTCTTCTTCCCATTCTTCTCTTTCTTACCTTTCTTCCCTTTCTTCTTCCAGATTCACGGGCGCTCCTAAGGCTGTCGCGAGCTGGTACGAACAGGTGCTTGGCGCAATATTCCTCCAACACTAAAATGATTTTGCCGCCTTTTGGGTAGCCTCCCTTCTTTCCCTTGCCGTCCTTCGGCTCTTTGGCTCGGCCTTTCCCCGTGGTCTCGCTCATGCCCGGATTGCGCCGCGTTTGCGGCCCCAGGATACCGTCGATGGCTCCATGGTAATAGCCAGCCCGTGACTAGCCGCCGTTGCAACCTCTCGAGTTTCGTCTGATTTTGTTTTGCTCATAGGTGTTCCTTTCGTGATCGAGTCTAGCTTCTAACCGAACACCCGAGAATGGGCGACACCGGCACTTCCAGGCGTCAATCAGCGCCAATTAATGGCAGTTTGCCGGAAGGTCGTTCACGGTGTCAATCATAATTCGTATTATTTTTCTTGCCTCAATTTGTTGGTGTCCCCGCCGGCCTGGGAAAGGCAAAGCGCTGACCCTGGCGAATCGAAAATGCGCAGGCCCGCGCGTTCCGGCCTCGGCGCCGTCGTCAGTAAGCGCACAGGTGCAAAGCGTGCGCAGCGCTGCTGTCGTCGCGGTAAAATACTCCTGGAAACGGCCCCGCCGGGCGCGCACTCGATAGCGCTCCGTGTGTACTCCCGGCCGCTCAACAGCAGATCGCTATCGGCCTCATCCAAATCGAGATAAGTTGCGAACGATCCTACGGCATCGCACTCGGCGCACTTGATAAGACTCGCCCGCATCTCCGTGCGCGTACAGACCACGTTCGCGTCGCTGACGATGAAATAGTCTTTCTCCCGCGCGAACCGGTCCAAAGCCGCGACGCAGGCAACCTGCCGCTCCGGCCCCGGCCCGTGCGCATATTCGCATCCGGGAGGCAGCGCCTCGCGTTTGAGATGCGGCCGTTCGTTCTGTTCCACGATGAGCACCGAAAATAACTGTCCGTAGCATTGCGCCACATAACGGAGGTTCCTCACGCTTCGATCGCGGTTGCCTGTTTCCCGATACGGGATAATCGCCGCCGTGCGTTTTTCCACTGCCTTCATCCTCTCGCCGCCCAACGCCATCGAGTCGCGGATATACCAATGGGTGCAAGGCAGGCCCTGCGCGTCGGAGTAGCTATCGTCCACCCACGCGAGGTGCGGGATGAAGCAGTAACTCCGGGAGCGCTTTTGCAGGATTATGTTCGCACGATCCACCGGGGCACCGCCCCCGCTCGTGCAGGAAAATAAAGGCGTCATACACCGTTCGCCGAACAGCGCACATGAAGGTGGAAAACGAAATACGCAGCCGGCCCAGCCCCGGAGCCACCGGCTCCGGCGGTTCGTAGTGCAGACAACCGAAGAAGAGCATGTCCCAATCAGCGGGCAGGCTGCGCACACGTTCCTGAAATTGATCGTGAAATCCTCTGCAAAGACTACGTCGTCCTCCATGATCAGGATGCTCTCCTGCCCTGCGCGCGCGCCTCGCGCACCACGGCCAGGTGGCTCTGGAGACATCCGTACGCGCCGGACGAAAAAGGCCAGCTCGTCGGCACCCCGCCACCGCGCCCATCCACCGCCGGAAACCGTTCCACCGCCCCCAGACCTGCGGCGGCAAAGCGCGCTTGCATCCGCTCCCATCGTTCGGGCCGGCGATCGAGATTGATGCAGACGCGATGTGGAAAGAACTCCGCAAACGCGGGGAGGAGTCACTCATCGGCGTCTACTGTTACGAGACCTCCGCTCATGCATTTTTGATCAGGCAACAATGCTGCATCTCATCGTTGGCCGGCGGCAGAATCGCCGCCTCCGGCAGCAGCGACCTCATATACGCTTCCGTGTGGAAGACATGACAGCTGCGTTGTTCTTCCGGCGAGTAATGGCGAGTGACTTCAGTCTCGATGATAAATCTTCTCCATTCACCAGCATCAGCCAACGCGCGCCGTCGGTCTTCGCGCGTCATTCCCGTCCTATCGATTTGCAGATTTCGTCCCTTCGCCTTCTCCAATTCGATTTCTCTCTCGAGGCGCCAACGGAAGTTATTCCACTCGCGTCGCCCCGGCCAGGAAACGTAAAAAGGATCGATGAAGGTAAACGCGAGCATTCCGTGCTTTTTCAGCAAGCCTTTCAACTGACCCAGCAGATCGTGCATGTCGCTTGGCGGAGTGTTCGTAAAGACTGAATAAGCAACAATGTAGTCGAACTTCTCGTCTAGTTTCCGGGAGAGGCAGGCCGGGCACTCCGTGCGGATTGAAGAAGAAGCAAGCGCGATTGTAGATGCAGCCAGTGCGCCCTGCGGGATACAGGGCCCGGCCTCGCTCCACCGATTCCTTTGACCACATCGATGCACCAGTAGCGCTCTTCATCGATGGGTACAATTCGGATCCCGCAGGATGTTTCCAATATTCCCGCCAAAATCCAAAACGGTCTTCCCACACCACCCGGTTTCGCCCACTTGTTGCGCGAAGTAGGTGAACTGTCCCAGCTTCTTCTGAGATAAATGGCGAGGTAATCATATTTCGCAGGATTTCTCCGCCGCCGCAAAGCACGCCCGCGGCCTATCGGGCCGGCCGATCACTGCGTAGCCGCTCGTAATCTGCCCACGCTTCCGCTAGCGGGCGCTCCGGCGGAGACTGGGCGAGGTGCAAGTTCCCAAGCCCCGTCCGCCTCGCGCGAGGATAAAGGGCGTCTGCTGCGATGCGAGGTCGTAGGCGCTCGTCACGAAACGAACGATGAATCCGAGCCGCTGCGTATCGGAACGATTCGAACGCGATCCATGAATGATTGCGGCATGGTGCAGCGACATCTCGCCCGCGCGCAACACCACCTCCACGGCGTCGGCCTCATTCACCTCCACCTGGACCTCCTGTCCCAGTCTGCAGAAGATTGTTCGCATTTCCCTTTTCCTCATGCGGCAAAACTCCTTTCCGGTGCGAGCCAGGCACCACCCGCATGCATCCATTCTCAGACCGTGCTGTCGAGCAACGCGATCCAGGCGGAGAGGGAGGGCGTCAAATGCAGGTTCGAATAATAGTTATCCTGGTGCCAGGATACAAACGCCGGATCGCGCGGGTATTTGCAAAGCACCAGTGATCCCGCGACGAGCAAGTCCGGCCCGATCACTTCCTCCACCGCATCGAGCACACGCCGGCTCCGTGGCGAGACGAAACGCCCAGGCAAAGTGCATCGCCGGATGTCCGACGCGACCGAGCTGATGGCCGGCGATTTGCTCCATCTCGGCGAAGCATGCCCGGTATGCGGCCGTCTTCTCCGGCGGCAGGACGGGGATGGGAAAAGCAATGCCGTCTCGCTCAAAGAGTGTGCGCGAACTCTCGGTGGTGGTCATGGTTGGTAGTCGCGCCGGCCTCGTTGAGCGCGCGTTCTTTTTGGCGAATCAAGGGAAGGACATCCCTCCGAAAATGATCATCTCTTCGAGTTTCGGCCAGCCCGAAATGATGAATTGAGTCACACCCATTCGCCCGTATTCGATAAATGCCGACGCGACCTCCTCCGGCGTGCCCACGATCGTGATCGCCGCCGAGCCGTGGCTCCGCACCAAGCCTTTCCAGAGCCAGGGCGCCGGCCACTCCTCTTCTGCCGTTTTGTAAATCTGCCGGATGGAGACCGAGTCGCTGCGTTTTGTAAATTCGCGCTCCTGCTCCTTTCGCGTAGGACCGGGTCGAGATCGGCCACCAGAGCCCGGCCCGCCTGGACCGCCTCTTCCCGCGTCGGGCGGCAAATCACCCCCACGCGCACGCCGAGTTCCTTTCCCGCGTCCAGGACCGATTTGGATCCCGCTAGCAAATTCGCCGGTGTGTCTGCGAGGCGTATCCAACAGGAGCCTTGCGAGATGCTGAGCGCGCGCGCCGCGTCCGAGCCGCCGCCGACGAAGATATAGGGGCTTGTCCCCACTTTCGAAACGAATGGCGTATTCAACCGCCCGTCTTCAATCCGATAGTATTTTGCCGCTGAAGTTGACGGGATCGTCTCCGCGCCAAAAAGCGTGGCAGATGGCGAGAAATTCCTCCGTCCGCGGATATCGCTCGTCGTGGCTCAGGAAATCGCCGTAGTAGCGCTGCTCGAGCGGCGAATGGCCCGCGACGATATTCAGCTGAACCGGCCGTGGATGAGCGCGGAGAGCGTGTTGAGTTGCTGGACGAAGGTCGTCGGCGGGATCAGCCCCGAGCGGTACGCCACGATGAATTCGATCTTTTCAGTGGCCATTCCGAGGGCCGCCGAGAGTAGGATCGGGTCTGGTTTCGTCGCGCCAATATCCGTCAGCAATCCGGTGATGCCGCATTCCTCCGCGCGCCGGCAAAATTCCACCTGCCGTTCCAGATCCGGCAGGCCGGTTTCGCCGCCGCATTCCTTCGCCCGCACGCGTCATGTTCGCGGTCTCCCGCCTTGCAACAGCCGCCAATGGAAAGTGAGTTTCATGATGGAATGAGTGCGTGCGATTCTTCCAGCCGGGCCGCACTTCGCCGGCGAAACGCTTCATCTCTTCGATATCCGGCCAGCCCATGAAGAGAAATTGATTGATGCCCACTTCTTCGTAGGTGCGGATCGCCGCCGCCACTTCGTCGCACGAGCCGACCAGCGCGATTGCCGGCGCGCCCAGGAATGGCACCGCGCCGGTCCAGAGCCACGGCGTCAGCCAATCGCTGCCACTCTGCTCCGCCAGCGCGAGCGTCCCCGTGAAAGCCACCGAATCCGAGCGCGCCGAAAATTCCTCGTGCACCTGGCGCGCCTTGCCGCCGACGCGGTCGAGCAGCGCGTAGGCATCCGAGACCGCTTCCTCGCGGCTCGGCCGCGCGATCATCGAAACCAGCAACCCCACCTCCGTGCCGCTCGCGAGGACCGCTTGCAAATCGCGCCCCATCTCCTCGGGACGCCGCGGCAGCGTCCAAAGGCAGTGCGCATGCCGCACCGCCGGATTCCAGCGCCGCGTCGGACGCGCCGCCGAGAAAAATTTCCGGCCCGCGCCGTTCGTTCGAGACAAATGGCGTCTTCACTGCCGCGTCTTCGATTTCGTAATAAGCGCCCTTGAAGCTCACCGGCCCTTCTTCCGCCCAAAGCGCGCGGCAGATGGAGAGAAATTCATCCGTGCGCGCATAGCGCTCGTCATGGCTCAGGAAATCGCCATGCGCGCGTTGTTCTTTGGGCGTGTGGCCGCCGACCACATTCAGGCAAATGCGCCCCTGGGTCAGCGCGGAAACCGTGTTGACCTGCTGCACGAACGACGTGGGCGAAATGACCCCGGAGCGCACTGGCGACCATGAACTTTACCTTCGACGTGAGCACGCCCAGCGCGGCGGCCAGCGCGATCGGATCGGGCCGGTGAAAACCAAACGCAGTCAGGAGCGATTCGATCCCGCAGGCTTCCGCCGCCTCGCAGTAGGCGAGATGCGCGGCGATGTCGGGAACGCCATTTTGCGCCGCGCGCGCCTGTAGCGCCCTTTCAACTCGCCGCCGGCGCTCGACATGCTCCAGTGAAAAAACCCAGGCGACCGGGCCCGGCCCTTCGCTGTGACCGGTCCTCTCGCTTTGCCGCATTTGGGTCCGTCCGCATAAGCTCAGGTTGCGTCATGTTTCGCGCTTGAGAACTCCATTGCTTCCTTCATTCGTCCGGCTAATGCGGCGAGACACCGCCTTTACGCCAGCTGTCCAGATTTTCAGCTAATTTCCTGCTCATCCAACGTGAGCAAGGTGGATCCGCGCTTAGCATGGCTGATCGGCCCCCGCCCGATCAACGTTCGCACCTCCGCCTCAGATCACCTTCCAGAGAGCTCGATCAGCGCGCTGGCAGTTCGATGGCAAGCAGCCGCAAAATTCTGCCATCCTCTGTTGTTGGAATCCTCCTGGCGAGTAGTTCGCGAATAGCCATCCCCTTGCGGAATTCAGCGCTCGCGGCGCCCACATCTCTTGCCTGCGAAGCGCATCGCCTACGCGGCGATGCGCAATCGAAAGGTGGCTTCGCTGATGTCTGGTGCCTCCGGCGTTGTTCCTTCGCTGCTGCGCTATGGAGTCGAGCGCATGACGCGAGAACTCCAACGCCAGGTCCCCCTTTTTTCCAACTCAACCGCTGCCAGCTCAAAAAGCGACGGCTTCGTTCTCCGGAGTTGTACATCTGAAGGGCGGAGGCGCGGGTCGGACCCTCTTCGCGTTTCCCCGAGCGGCCGCAGCTGCTGCGGCCATCTCGCCGAGGCGCCCTGAATCGATGCAATTTCCCCATAAACGTTCGCGACAAGGCGTTGCTCACCCCGTCGTCGCACGGGGCCGAATCGATGCCGTTTCGGTGCCAAGGCGATCGCCTCTTCAGATGCTTTAATCGCGCGCTTCAGGTCCGCCTCTGAGATGTGGCTACTCGCTTCAGCACGCGTCCCCAAGCAGAACCCTGCCACGCACGGCGCGGCCACGCACACTGGCGCTGTCGAACTCGACGACTGCCTTTGAGCAAGCTCGGTCGTTTTCGCCATCGTCGCTCACAGTCGACGGGAGGCATGCCGACTCCGGGCGAGGTAGGTAGCGCGCGGCGGCGCGAACCAGCCCCGCCGGAAGCGCCCACGGCTCGAGATTGAGCAAACTCTTCGAGGCATGGTTCGCAGCGACGAGCAGCGGCTCATGCTCGCCCGGCGGCGTTCCACTCGCAGGAAGACCGCACCGCACTTGTCCGCGGCCCTCGCCGGATCTGATAATGAAGCGTGGTGGTAAAGCGCCTCGATCCGAAGGCAAGGCGCTGCAGTTTCGTTCGGAGCATAGCTGGGAGGGCTGGGCCTCGACGCGGCGCGGCGAGAGCCCGGAAAAGCGCTGGGCATTTCCGCGGTCGAGCCTTCTGCGCAATGTGCATGACGCGCCGCCCGTGAATGCTGACCACACTTTCTCCGCGGCTCGACAACGGTCAGTTTGCGCAGTCGCGTGAACCGCATGTCGCTTTCCTCGGGTCGGATTTCCAGCAAAGGTCCGAGGGATGCGGGGATCGCACCAATGCGGGATTGCGGCGGCTTCCAGAGAGCTCTGGTATGAGCGCGAAGCGTCCTGCGCCTCGGCAGCTCAGGAAAGGCAAGATCGACCGCCGGCCAGCACCAGCTTCGCCGGGATCACCTTGAGCGGTTTGGAGCACGCGGAGTTGTTCGGCAGCCCATAACTATTTGGCGGTCTGAGCATTGCTGCCAGTAGACTCGCTTTGTCGGAAGCGAGGCGACAGGCGGTTTGACGTCGGCAAGAGTCAGGTCACCACGGTGCTGCCTGCCATAGTCAGAGCCAGTCCCTTGGCGGAGGAGGCAAAAAAGCTGGACAGTGGGCATGCCCAGATCGCATCAGTGGCGCCGGCACTCTTGGCCGGCGACGACCACCCGCAGCCAGCCGCCCTGATGTGAGATTCGCTGGAAGCAGTTGTTTCTCAATCCAATCCTCGGTTTCTCCGGCCATTTATGTAGGTATCGAATATCAGCAAAGCCGGATGGGATCGTTGCTTGAGGCCGGCAAGGATGTGGCCCAGGCGCTCGTCCAGCCTCGGGCTTGTAGTTGGAACCGCTACGTCCGGTGCAGGTGGTCCGCGCGAACGTGCGCTCACCTCGCTATCCATTCCGGTGGTTCCTTTGAAATCGAAACGTCCGCAAGCGATGTTGGGGATCGCCAGGCGTTCGCGAGCATTTGTCGGGTAATATGGCCTTGCCGGTTTCGCTCGAACCCCGGATGGGCAGGAACCTCCACGGCACGGCACGGGTGTTAGCGAAGCAAAGGCCTGGCGAGCGCCACTGTGGTCGGCCATACACGAGAGAAGCCGCAGCGGCGCCTTCGGGCCAATCCGCTGGTCGGTTTGCGTAATGACTCGCCTCAGGAACCAAGCCCGCGACAAAACGAAGTCGGTCGATGATCAGTCTGGCGCTATCCGCTGCACTTCGAGTGCGAACATCTGGCACGATCGCATTGAACAGGATGCCTTCGACCTCACCATCGCCGACACGACCGGCAGGATCGAATCGCGTTCGCGTTTGTCGGTCGAATCGCTAGCCTGCATCTTCCGGGCGCGAACCGCTTGATGCTCGCCTTCGTCCAAGGCTTGTTGCCATAGCGCGATGAAATGACAACTCGCGAGCGCGCACCCTTCCCGTAGATTTTTGAAGTTTCAGGTCTGCATCATCCCCGCGAGGTAATATTCAAACCATTCATCGTAAGGAAGACGGTCCGCGCCCAGACACTTCGACTCGTCCGCGATTCCACGCACAAATTCACGTTGTTCTCCAGGCTGAAGAAACGCGACATGTTCTTCTGGAACTGAGCGGGTGGGGTTCGCTGAGTCAGGCATATCACCGGATCTCCAAGGAGGTAAAGTTTTCTATCATCGAAGGCCAATTTGCTTCTACCAGCACTTCGCTTGTTCCAGTTTTAACGACAAAAAGCCACTGCTGCAAGCTTCAAATAGTAATGCACCATTCTTTGAACTCTCCCGTCAGCCGTGCGTCTCGGGATCACGTTGCCCGCTATTGAGCCGAGTGGACAAGAAACTGACAGCGGCTCACCTCTTCGGGGAGATCGAGAAAAGCATCACAATCCCTGATGAAATCCGAACGCATCGCATAACGACCGGAATACGTCCGCCCGGTTCGGAACAGGAGCGCAAGAGTAGGCGCACAAACCCCGCAGCATCATCGCGCGAAGCGAACACGCCGTCGAGGAAGCGAGGCGGCGGCGGATTCCGGCGGGTCTCGTTGGTCGAGGCCACGAACCCCGCGAGACCTCCAGCTCTTCGCCCAAATGAGTTCGAAGCGGGGTGAACATGATCTCATCGATTTTGCTCTTTCATGAGCAGACCGCGGATAGTTTTCCACTCTAAGCCACACCATGGTTTATCGTAGTCGCGACAGAACACGACGATAATGAGGTCGGAACAGTCACGATAGAGCTTGGTCAAATGGGCGACGAGGTCGTCGCGTGCGAATTCGCTTGTGATGGTGGTCGTAGAGGATGGTCCTCTGCCGAAGCGTTCCGCGAGAATGGCCACGACTTGGGCAACGAAGGGGCGCTTTTCTCCCGCAAAGGAAAATGCGATGCGGAAGCGTTTGGGAGAATCCACGGGAGGAGTGTCGCTCATTCTCGGATGTGAGTTGACGGGCCAGGCCCTCGCCCGCGCCTCGCCGTTGCTGGATGTTGACGGCACGAGCCGCTCTTTCCAGATGAAAAAAGGAGACGTCGTGGATTTTTCCCAGCGCTCCGCGGCCGATGGTGGCTAAGCGAGATGGTCGGCGTTGGGTCGTGCCGCGCATAAATGGACAAGGTCGCGGTGGATGCGCTCAGATCGGGCTGGGCCGGACAAGGCTGCGCGCGCCGCAGACCTTTGATGACGTGGTCCACGGTTTCCGCGGCCCACTTCTCCACCAGGAACCCGGCGCGGATGCCGGCGCGCGCATCGCTTCGCGGGAGCGTCCGGCGTCCCAGAGGCGCGAGACGTGTTCGGTGATAAAGACGAGCGCACCCGATGTTCAAGGACATTTGGCCGAGCCGCTGCTCGACAAACGGATCGCTCTCCCGCTCATCCTTCGTGGCGTAGGCGTGGGCGTATCTGAACGCCGCGTCCCGCGCCGCCGAGGAACGTCGCGCCGTAGTGCGGGGGCAAAACCGGGTCTGCCATCCTTCCGCCAGATATTGGCCGGGCTGTCCGAGCACATCCCGGATCGGGGATGAAACAAAGCGATCGAACCGGGCGAGGTAACTCACCGTGCGCGCGCATCCCGGATCGGGTCCCACCAGGAATCGTCGAACGTCACCGCGTTCTCCGCCAGGTCGCACACGAGCAGCAGCACGCCGCCGCTCGCGCCCGCGGCGTGACGCGCCCCGCCCGGCCCCGCAATATCGACGAGCAAAATCGCCCCTGCGCGCGTGGCCGGCGCTAGTCGCGAACACTGTTCCGTCCACCAGATAACCGCTCCTCGACTCGCGTGACGTTCGTGCCGAAGCGCGCCTTTTGCCCTGGAATCCTCGATTGCGGCTCGCCGCTCCACATGCGACCCAGATCTCCCCCGCCCATCCACTATGCCTTCAAACCAACGCCTCTTGTTCCTCTGTCCCAAACGCGTCGATCAGCACCTGCGAGTTCACATGGCCTCCCAGCAGCGCCATCGACATGTCCGCCTTGGCAATCTCCTTCGTCATCAACCAGAGAGCATAAACATCGCGACTGTCCGAGTCCCTGGCCGCCGAAACTTTCCGGCACGCAGGGAGCATGAAGGCTGGCGGCGAAGAGATCCTCGAATGTCCGCCGGAAATTCTGCCTTCGCGGTCGTATCGGTCAGCGCGCCTGGCAAATTTCTCTCGCGCCAATGCCGCCACCCGCTCGGCTACCCTCGTGGCCGCTGCGGCGGCGCGCGTTCCGGAGTTCATGACTCTCCTGAAAAAGAATTCGCGTGATTGAAATAGTCCGGGCCGCCGCCGTCCTTGAAGCGCGTGTATTGCGACACGACGATCAAACCTTTCGCGCAATATAAGCGGCCGCCAGCGACATTTCCAGGAAATCGAAATCGTATCGCGCGGGTGAAGCCGCTCATCTTCCGCGAATTTACGTTCGGGCGCAAATGGACGCACCTCGGTTTGGCTCCAGCGTTTCGGCGCTGCCTCCGCTCGCCACCACCGTTTCGACCGAGTAACCGGACGCGCTCGAGTCAGGGGTGAAGCGGCAAAGGTTGCGCGTTTCGCGTACGTATTGACCCACGTCCCGAGAAGGTGCGTTAGGTCGACCTCGCTGCGGGCCGGCCTCGCGCCGCTCGTCGCCCGAGGGCGTATCGTCGCGTTTGATTCCGAGATCGCGTTCGTGGATGAAGCGGAGGTCATTGGTGGAAAAATTTCTTTGAAATAAAGTTCGAGCGGCCACTGCCATCCTTGAAGAGCAATACGTAACTGAACGAAGTGCT
>ERZ1370068.9292-contig-808_pt1 | contig 31377 bp, 43 predicted proteins | sample MGYA00561227_ERZ1370068 | MGnify/ENA primary metagenome ERZ1370068 (study PRJEB38410, sample SAMEA6850437) | metagenome | study: Metagenomic assessment of the ecological functions of the soil: analysis of the soil microbiota associated with the...
GAAGTTACGTATTGCTAAAGCCGCGAAGAGTACGAGCGCCATATCCGGTCGCGCCCCGGAGCGGCGAAGCGTTTCTGCAAATGAGCATCGCGCACTGACCGGAGCGCAAGGTAAAAGCGCGTGAGTAAGCGGTGTCGCCCAGCTCGGCTCCTGAAATACTAGAACGCCGCCGGCCGACCCGCGCCGCAGGGCTCTGAGCGTCGCGACCGGATCGGCCAGGAACATGAGGGATACCGGTTTATCGCATCGAAGAGCATATCGGCATTCACTTCCGACGTCGGTTGATAACGTGCGTGCGCCGCGCGCGGCGACCCGCGCATGCGCCGTGCAGCGCGCCTGTCCCCGGCAGTCGATGCTTGACCCGGATCGAGGCGGCCGCTGGGTCACCAACGCGATGTCGCCGACGCCGGAGCGATGTCGAGGACGCGCTGGCCGGGACCGATTCCAGCGTCGCGAAAGGTCGTTTGTAAACGCTGGGAGGCTACAGCCGTAGTACTGGTGCAACAGGCGTTTCATGCTCATGCCTCGCACTCCCTGAACATATGGGATATCGGACGGGCGTAGTCAATTCTCGGCATATTCACAGCCCGTCGCTCAATGCAGCCGCATAATCGCTCACGCGTCGGAGAGGAAGTTACGCAGCAGATCGCAGCTGCGCGTTCGTCAGCACCGCTCTGCGGAACTGCACGCCCACGATCGGATGCGTGCGATGGCGCAGCGCCATATCTCGCTCTGCCAGGCCGTCGCGATTAAGCGTGTCGGGCAGCCTGTCCGGCGACACGACGAGCTGAGTTGATAGCGCGTCGCTTTGCAGCGGTTCGCGTGCCTGGCGAAGACGCCTTCCCCGACGTGACGCACGAGCGAGGTGCGTCCGTGCAAACCCGCGCGTCGACTCGTCCCCGTAGGCCTGTCCGATGCACTGATGTCCGAGGCACACGCCGGTATCGGTACCGCGCGCACCCAGCTCGCGATCGCCGACACGCCCGCCTCATTCGGCGTGCACGGGGTTGGGCGAGATGATATCGTGTGACGGACCACGAGCCGTGCATGTCGACGTCGATGGCGGTCGTTGTACGACCTGTCTTGCGTCCGAGCTCGCGCAGATAGCGCGAGGCCAGACGAAGGAATCAGCTGTCGACGACGCAGGATCAAACCAGGGGGGTCCCCGACAATCCGGCGATGAGCGCCGCCTTCTGCGATCGTCTCGTCGTACTCGTCGGCCGGGCGCGAGTCGGCGACGATCCCCGCCGCCGCGCCTGAAACGGACGCGCGGCGATCGTGCGCACCGCATAAGGTGCGGGATGACTGATGTTTCTTCGTAGTCCATGGTGCCGTCGAATCCGATGATAGCCGATGCTGCCGCAATAGGCCCGCGGCGCGTGGCTCGAGTTCTCGGCGATGACTCTCCATGGCGCGGATTCTCGGCGCACCGGTGATCGAGCCGCCGGGAAAAGCGGCGCACGCGAGCAGGTCGAGCGCGCCGTGACGCCGGGACGCAGCTCGCCGGTCACCGTCGGACACGAGGTGGAACACAGTCGCAAAGTTGTCAGTCTCGCAGAGCGCGGGCATCGCCGACCGGGCAGCTGGTCGCGGCACACGCGCGAGAGACCGTTGCGCAGCAGGTCGCGACGATCATGACGTTCTCGGCGCGGTCCTTCGCAGCTGCTCTCGAGCGCGCGCTGCGCGAGCTTCGCGATCCTCTGTGGCCGGCGTGCTCCGCCACGCGCCGGCGCGCAGTTCCCTTGATGGGACAGGTCTCGACGCGTCCGTTCGCGAGGCGGAGGAAGCGCTCGGGCGACGGCGGAGGCAATCGCGATCTCACCGAAGTCCGACGTACGCCGCGAACGGCGCTGCGGATTGAGTGCGCGCTGGCGTCGGTAGAGATCCCACGGCGTGACTTCGTCCGGCAGCTCCGCGCTGAAGCGCTGCGAAAGATTCGCCTGGAAGATGTCGCCGTAGCGAGCAGGTAGTCGATGACGCGCTGGACCGCGGCCTGCACGCGGAGCGCGCCAGCCAGTCGGCCGTCACTCCGACCGTACCGCGTCGGGCACGACCGGCGCAGCGAGCGGGCGAGCCGACCCGACCTGGCCATGATTTCGCGCAGACGCTCAGCCGGCACGCGCGTCGCTTCGTTGCCAGCGTTTCGGGCAGGCCGCTCGAGCGCGATCCGTGGCGCGCCGTGCTCGTGATGATCGAAACTGATGATGACGTCGTGGAAGCCGAGCGCGAGATCGGGGAAGCGCATGTCGTCGGCGCGCGCGAGCGGAAGCCGCCCGAGGTGCTGCGACAAACTCGTAGCCGAAGCGATCCGACCGCGCCGCCCTGGAATGGGGGCAGGCCATCGCCGTGGATGCAGGAGCATGGCGCTGGAGCCTCTCGGCGCGCAGGGACCGCAAACGGATCGCCCTCGATCCGGCGTCGCCGCACTCGACGATGCCGTCCTTGCTCGTGATCGTGAGTGAACGGCTGCGGCGCGATGGGGCCAGCGCCCGTTCGCCTGACCCTGGAGCGCGCTGTCGAGGAACACGTGCCAGTGCGGGTCTCCCAGCGAATGCGGCAAAGACGGACGCCGCATCGGCGTAGTCCAGCTGGCTCGACTGAGGGGTTCCGCGGCGTCGTCACGCCTGCGCCAGTGTGCGCGCGCTGCTGCCCGGCGCGCCATTGCCATCTCCCTGTGCGCCGCATCCTCCTTGAGCTTCGAGCCGACCTCACGATGGCGTTGATCACGGAATGAGCTCGCGTGACCGAGACGGCGAGGGCGTACTCCACCGGACGGCGTGGCGACGAGGCGACGACGCTGGCGCGACGACGCCTCTGCCTCGAGCGCACGCAGCCGCGCGCTCAGCATCTTTCGCCGAGATGCGCGGAATGTCAGCGGGCGCAGCTCGTGCCGAAGCGGCGCGGCGAGGCAGTGAGAAACCAGACGACGTTCGGCGTCCACGCCGCCGAGCAGCTGCAGGCGGCGGTCAGGCGACAGATGGGCGCGCGGTCGAGTCGACCCTGGCTCTTCTCATTTTCAACGCCATGACGGCGAACCTCCGGTTACCGGATGGATACCACCTTCTTTTTCAGTATCGACAAGTAATCCCGGCAGCGAAAGCGGTAACTATGTGACAGGGTATGCTCCGGTCCCTGCGCGAACCACCACCACGGAGAGGTGGATGCACTGAAGCTCTACTACGCCACCGGAACCTGTTCGGGCTGTCGCCGCCTCATCGTCGCGCGCGCGCGAAGCAGGGATCGACCTGACGCTGGAGAAGGTCGCATCTCGCCACGAAGAAGACGTGCGCGGGCGCGACTACCTCGCGATCAACCCCAAGGGCTACGTGCCCGCGCTCGAGCTGGACGACAGGCGCGTCCTCACGGAAGGTCCCGCGATCGTGCAGTACCTCGCGGACCAGAAGCCCCGAATCCGGACTCGCGCCGCCGAACGGCACTTTGAGCGCTACAAGTTGCAGGAGATGCTGAGTTACATCACCTCCGAGCTGCACAAGAGCTAGCAGCCGCGCAGACCAGGGCGACTCCCGCAGGAGACGCGCGATGAACGCATCGCGTATTCCGCAGCGCCGCTACAAGCTCACCGATCATCTTGGCTCTGAGGCTGGAAGACCTTCCTGTTCAGCGATCGCTCTGCTGCGGCCCGACGCCTACCTGTTTCGCGGCAATCTCTTCCCCCGCTGGGCGCACGGCGCCAGGTCTGATCTGTCGGCGTTCAAGCAGAAGTGCTCGCGTCCCAGGGAGAGCCGCGCGTCGCGGCTCGCCCCGCGGTCAAAGCGGCGATGGAGGCGGGAAGGCCTCAAGAAGAGGAGGGCGCATCAGGCCCCAATGTGGGCCTGATGGTAGGAGGGCCTTCAGGCCCGATCTGACCGAGAAATCGCGGCCGAAGCCGCTCCTAAGCATGTCGGGCGCAGTGTTACTCGCACTGCACTGCGCCGCATGCTCTCGTTCGATCACATCACGATTGCCCGCGGTCCGCGCAGCGCTGCTCGCAGAAGACGTCACGCTGACCATCTTCGGCGGGCGGCAGCGTGTCGGCGTCGCCGGGCGCAACGGCACGGGCAAAGTCGAGCCTACTTGCGCTCATTCGCGCCGAGGCTCGCGCCGGAGCGCGCGGCGAGCTTCGTCACTGCCGAAGCGCGATCACCCGGCGATTGCGAGCGTCGCGCAGGTGGCGCCCGCCGATCGCCCGGCCCGCGATCCCGACTATGTGATCTCCGACGGCGACGCCGAGCTGCGCGCCGGAGCACGCGCCGCTGCGGCCGAGGCGAGTCACGACGCCGCGCTGGTTGCAGAGGCTGCACGATCAGCCGCACGCCATGGGCGGTTACGCGGCGCGCGCCCGCGCAGGAAAGCTCCTGCATGGTCTCGGCTTCGCGCCGGAAGAGCAGCACGAGCAGAGCGTCGCGGAGTTTCGGCGGCTGGCGCGTGCGGCCAATCTCGCGGCCGCCCTCATGTGCCGGTCCGACCTGCTGCTGCTCGACGAGCCGACCAACCACCTCGATCTCGACGCTGTGCTCTGGCTCGAGGACTGTCTCGCCGGGCTACGCGGGCACGCTCCTCGTCATCTCGCACGACCGCGAGTTCCTCGACGCGGTGACGACCCAGACGCTGCATCTGTCACCGCAGCAGCGTCGCGACGCTCTATACCGGCAACTACTCCGCAGTTCGAGCTGCTTCGCGCCGAGCGCAGCTCGCGCAGCAGGCAGTCGTGCGCGAAGCCAGCAGCAGCAGATCGCGCACCTGCAGTCTTCGTGGATCGCTTCCGCGCGAAGGCGACCAAGGCGCGACAGGCGCAATCGACGGCTCAAGATGATCGAGCGCATCGGAGCGCGTGCTTCCGGCTCACGCCGACAGCGCCTTCGAGTTCAGCTTCGTTCCCCCGACAAGCTGCCCGCGCCGCTCCTGCGGCTCGACAAAGTGGCGGCTGGCTACGGTGAGCGGACGGTCTGGCGCGGCGCGCGCATGGACATCGGCCCGGGCGCTCGTATCGGCCTGCTCGGCCCGAGACGGCGCAGGCAAGTCGACGCTCATGCGCGTGCTCGCGGCGAGTTCCCCGTGCTCGCCGGGGAGATGGTCACGCTCACGCGAGCCTGCGCGTCGGCTACCTGGCGCAGCATCAGCTCGAGCAGCTCGACTCCGAGGCGTCGCCCTTTCTGCACCTGCGGCGACAGGAGCCCGCGATCGACGAGCAGACGCGCACGCACCTTCCTCGGCGGCTTCGACTTCCGCGGCACGCGCGTCTACGAAGCCGGTCGTAACGTTTCTCGGGCGGCGAGAAGGCGCGGCTCGCGCTTGCGCTGGTCGTGCGCTCACGTCCGCAATCTCCTGCTCCTCGACGAGCCGACCAACCATCTCGACCTCGACATGCGCGCGCCGCGCTGGAGCTGGCGCTCCAGGACTACGCGGGCGCCCTCGTGCTCGTCACGATCGACCGGCACCTGCTCGGAGTCACCTGCGACGAGGCTCTGGCGCGTGGCCGAAGGCACGGTGCAACGCTTCGACGGCGATCTCGAGGACTATGCAGCTTGTGTCGCGGCGCGTGAGCGCTCCTGGTCGGCGCGTGGCTGACGGGGCCGGGCGGAAGCAGTCCGAAGGCGAGGCGCGCCCGGTGTCGGCGAAGGATCGGCGGCGCGCGGGTGCCGATCAGCGTGCGCGCGCGAAGCCTGCTCCGCGATACGATCAGGAAGGGCCGAGGGCGCGATGGCGGCGGCGCAGGCGCGCCTCGCCGCGATCGACGCACAATTGTGCGAGCCGCACATGTATCAGTCCGGCAGCGAGACAACCGTGGCAGATCTGCTGAAGGAACAGGCGCGACTTCGTCGCGATCTCGCGACGCGCCGAGGAATCCTGACTCGCCGCCGTTCCTGGCGATGGAGGCGCTGCAGTGAGCGCGGGCCGAGCCGGATCGGACCCCAGGGCGTACTCTCCGCCCGGATCGGACTCGTGCGCGGCCCCGCCGCAGACGAGCTGGTGCGCAGCGGACGCGCGCGCGATGGATTGCCGGCGGTGCGCTCGCGGCGACCGCCTGTGAAGTGGTGACTGTCGGGACGGCGCCACGCACCGTCAGGTCGCCGGGTTCGACGAGCTGGAAGCGTGGTCGCGCGACGCAAGCCGGCGTGACGCCCGCGCCTCGCCGGGCTCCTGAATCGCATCGAGCTCCTGGCGCGCCGGCGAGCGCGATTCGCCCAGCCTCATGGGTGTCGTCAACGTCACGCCGGACGTTTCTCGGACGGAGGCCAGTTCCTGACGCCGCGAGCGCAATCGCGCAATGCGAATCGCTGCTGGCCGGCGGAGCAAACCTGCTCGACATCGGCGGCGAGTCGACCCGCCCCGGCGCTCGCCGACGCCGGTCGAGGTCGAGCTGGCACGGGTTCGGCCCGTGCTCGAAGCCTGCAGGCCTGCCGGGCCACGATGCCGGGCGTCGAAGTGTCGATCGATACCCGGCACGCCGAGGTCATGCGCTACGCACCTCGACCGGCGTCGACATCATCAACGACGTGAGCGCGCCTGACCGGCGACGCCGGGAGCATGGCGGTCGCGGCCGCGACACGGCCGGATCGTGCTCATGCACATGCAGGGCACGCCGCAGACGATGAACGTCGGGCCCGCCTACGAGGACATCGCCCTCGACGTGTACGACTACCCTGGAAGCGCGGATCGACGCCTGTGTCGCCGCCGGCATCGATCGCTCGCGCCTCATCGTCGATCCGGGCATCGGCTTCGGCAAACGCGGTCCAGCAGAACCTGGAGCTGCTGCGCCAGCTCGCGCTCTACCACGGCCTCGGCTGCCCGATCCTGCTGGGCGTCCTCCGCAAGGGCTCGGCGGCGGCCTGGAGTCGCTGCCGCCCGATCAGCGCGTGCCCTCGTCGCTGGCCGCCGTCATGCGCGCGCTTTCAGCCGGCGTGCAGTACCTGCGCTGCGCGTTCACGACGTGGCCGCGACACGGCAGGTCGTCGAGTCTGTGGCGACGTCTCAGAAACGGGGACTTTCCTCATCAAATTTTGGAAACGATGAATGCCCCATATCGTGATCGGCGCACCTTGCATTCTGTATTCGTCGCACTATAGTTGCGCGCCGATCGAGGGGCGCGATTGCGGCCGCTCGATCGGACGGACCTCAGCGATGAGGAAAGCAGTAGCCGACAAACGGTTGGCTGCGTTAGGTGTCGATGGACCAAAGCGCGCATTCACGAGGAGGACCTCATGAAGCCCGAGCTCGTTCAAGACGAAGACCCCGAACCTCCCGGTACGACGCCGAAAGCTTCGTCATCCATTCCCGTCCCTGAACCTCAAGTCCGACCCGCCGCCCAGCCCACACTCCAACCGGTTCCCGCGTCCAAGCCTGCCGTACCGCGGCTGACGATCAGCCCGCGAGGCGATGCGTTTCGCCGCCGCTTCTATCGCGACGCGACCGCCCGGGACTGGAACGACTGGCGCTGGCAGAACCGCAACCGCGTCCGCACGCTCGCCGACCTGGCACGCATGATCCGCCTGACCGACGAGGAGATGGCGGCGATCCAGCGTCACGAGGGTCCGCTTCCGATCGGGATCACGCCCTACTATGCGAGCCTCCTCGACGAGCACGATGCCACCCAGGCCCTGCGGCGGCACGGTCGTGCCCGTCATGGGCGAGTACATCCACACCCGAGGCGAAGCGGACGATCCGCTCGGCGAGGACGGCCACAGCCCGACGCCGGGTCTCGTGCATCGCTATCCCGATCGCGTGCTGCTGCTCGTCACGGGCTTCTGTTCGGTTCTACTGCCGTTACTGCACTCTCGCGCCCGGCTCGTCGGCGCCACCGGCGAGACGCAGCATCAAGAGCACGATCTCGAGAAGCGATCGAGTACATCGCCGCGACGCCCGTCGTCCAGCGATGTCCTCATTTCCGGCGGCGATCCGTTGAGCCTCGATGAGGAGCGTCTCGAGTGGATCCTGAGCCGCCTGCGCGGCATTCCGCACGTCGAGTTCGTGCGCATCGGATCCAAGCAGCCGGTCGTGCAGCCGCAGCGCGGTGACGCCGGCGCTCACGCGGATGCTCAAGCGCTTCCATCCGCTGTGGATGAGCCTGCATTTCACGCACCCGGACGAGCTGACGCCGGAAGTGGCGGAGGCCTGCGGCCGGCTCGCCGATGCCGGCATTCCCCTCGGCAGCCAGACCGGTGCTGCTCAAGGGCGTCAACGACGACGTGGAGACCATGCGCAGGCTCGTGCACGGGCTGCTCAGGATCCGCGTCCGCCCGTACTACATCTACCAATGCGATCCGATCTCGGGTTCCGCACACTTCCGCACCTCTGTCGAGAAGGGCGTCGAGATCATCCGTGGCCTGCGCGGTCACACGACCGGTTACGCCGTGCCGACCTTCGTCGTCGACGCCCCGGGCGGCGGCGGCAAGCTGCCCGTCTCACCCGACTACGTCATCGGACGGGATGGCGATGACCTCGTGCTCACGAACTTCGAGAACAAGCTCTTTCGCTACCCCGATCCGGGCGGGGCGCCTGGGCGGAGTGGAGTAATCGACACATGCGCATCGGATTGACCTACGACCTGCGGGCCGACTATCTGGCGGCCGGCTACAGTGAGCTCGAGACTGCGGAATTCGAGCGGCCGGACACGATCGAGGCGCTGGCGAAGACGCTGGCCAGCCTCGGCCACCGGGTCGAGAAGATCGGCAACGTCCAGAAGCTGACGCGCCGCCTCGCGACCGGCAAGCGCTGGGACCTCGTGTTCAACATCTGCGAGGGCCTGAACGGCTTCAGACGCGAGGCGCAGGTGCCAGCGCTGCTCGACGCATACGGCATTCCGTACGCACGTTCTCCGATCCGCTCGTGATGGCGCTGTCGCTGCACAAGGGCATGACCGAAGCACGTCATCCGTGATCACGGCCTGCCGACGCCGAGCTTCGCCGTCCTCGAGGATCCCGTGCAGGCGCGCAAGGTCCGCCTGCCGATGCCGCTCTTTGCCAAGCCGGTGGCCGAAGGCACGAGCAAGGGCGTCGATTCGCACTCCAAGATCAATTCGCTCGCCGAACTGGAGCAGGTGTGCGCGAGCCTGATCGAGGAGTACGGCGAGCCGGTGCTCGTCGAGACCTATCTGCCCGGACGCGAGTTCACGGTCGGGCTGCTCGGCACGGAGCGCCGCGGCGCGCGCGATCCGGCACGCTCGAGGTGAAGCTGCGCCCCGAAGCTGACGCCGACGTCGTACTCGCTATCGCAACAAGGAGAACTGCGAGAGCCTCGTCGACTATGCGCTGCTCGAGGAGCCGCTGCTCGCCGTGGCGGTCGAAGGGCTGGCCCTGCGCGCCTGGCGCGCGCTCGGCTGCCGCGACGCGGGTCGGGTCGACATCCGGATGGATGCGCGCGGCGTGCCGAACTTCATCGAGGTGAATCCGCTTGCGGGTCTGCATCCGGATCATTCGGACCTGCCGATCCTCTGCAAGCTGAAGAACATGAGCTATCGCCGAGCTGATCGGCGGCATACTCGAAGTCGGCCGGCACGCGCCTGCCGCACGTGGAGATGCCGCAGGTCGCCGTTCGCTGATTTCTTCCAACACGGTGGCTGACACCGGCGGGCTCGAGCGATTTCGATGACGGGGCCGCGTCTGCATTCTGCACAACGCCATTGAGGATGGCGCGAGCCTGGACGCGCGCGACGTCCTCGTGCAGGTCGAGGAAGTGAGCGCTGCGCTCACGACGCTCGGCTACGAAGCGCTGCCACTCGCGGTGGGGCTCGACCTCGAGCACACGCGGGCGGCGCTGCGCGATCTGCACCCGGTCGGCGCGTTCAATCTCGTCGAGGACGTGGGCGGGCACGCCGAGCTCATCTCCGCCGTGCCCATGCTGCTCGATGGTATCGGCGTGCTCTACACGGGCGCGTCCGCGACCGGCATGTTCCTCACGTCGAACAAGGTGCTCACGAAGGTCTGGCTCGAGCGGCACGCGCTGCCGACGCCGCCGTGGTTCGAGATCGAGCCGTCGCGCGCAGCGCCTGCCGGACGCTGGATCGTGAAGCCCGTGTGGGAAGACGCGTCGGTCAGGATTGATCGACGCATCGGTCGTCGCGAGCGCCGAGAGGGCGCGCGAGCGACTCTCGCACGTGCGCGCCGATGGCGGCACCTGGTTCGCCGAGTCGTACATCGATGGTCGCGAGATCAACGTCTCGCTGCTCGCGAACGGCGCCGGAGTGGAAGTGCTGCCGATCGCGGAGATCCGCTTCATCGACTATCCGGCCGACAAGCCGCGCATCGTCGGCTACAAGGCGAAGTGGAACGAGGACTCGTTCGAGTATCGGCACACGCTGCGCGATTTCGCCATCGCGAAGGCGGAGCAGGCGCTGCACACACGCCTCGCGGCGCTCGCCCGCACCTGCTGGCAGCTCTTCGACATGCGCGGCTACGCGCGCGTCGATCTGCGCGTCGACCCGCAAGGTGAGCCGTGGGTGCTCGAGATCAACGCCAATCCGTGTCTCTCCTCCGATGCCGGTTTTGCCGCGGCCTGGCCGAGGCCGGCATTCCGTTCGAGCGCGCGATCGCGCGCATCATCGCGGCAACGCCGGGCTTCGCACGCTAGACTATGCGCGGCGTGCGAACCGCGCCGTCCGCCGGTGGTCCGAAAGAGCAGGAGCGCGAGACCCGTGGGCAAGCGCATGGAAGACGGCATCGAGTATCGCTGGACGCTCAGGCGCGACGACCCGGAGCGCATCCGTCGCCTCGTCGCCGCGACCGGCTTCTTCTCGCCCGAGGAGCAGCAGATCGCCATCGAGCTGGCCGAAAGAGCGCTTCGCCAAGGGCATCGCCAGCGGCTACGAATTCATCACCGCGGAGCAGGATGCGAGCCTCGTCGGCTACGCCTGCTACACGGTCCCATCGCGGGCACGAAGTCGAGCTACGACCTGTACTGGATCGCCGTGCATCCGGAGCTGCAGGGCCGCGGGCTCGGACGATCAGCTCATGGCGCTCGCCGAGACCGAGATCGTGAAAGGCGGGCGGCACGCGCGTGTACGTGGACACCTCCTCACGCAAGCAGTACGCGCCGACGCGGACGTTCTATGAGCGCGTGGGCTACGGCAAGGCACGCGCTGCTCGAGGACTTCTACGCGCCCGGCGACGGCAAGGGTGATCCTACGTGAAGGTGCTGGCGTAGCGCGGTTCCTGCGCTGCGCACGGGCGTACTCCGGATGCGGACGATCGGCCTCATCGGCGGAATGAGCTGGGAGTCACGACGGTGCCCCTACTACCAGCACCTCAATCGACTGACTGCGGAGCGGCTCGGCCCGCTGCACTCGGCGCGCATCGTGCTCTACAGCGTCGATTTCCACGAGATCGAGACCATGCAGCGTACCGCGCGCTGGGACGACGCCGGCGTTCTGCTCGCCGCCATGCAGCGCGCAAGGTGGAAGCGGCGGGTGCGGACTTCCTCCTGCTGTGCACGAACACGATGCACAAGGTCGCGAGGCGCGGTTGCCGCGGCCGTGGACATCCGCTGCCTGCACATCGTCGATCCGACAGGCAGAAGCCATCCGTGCGCATGAACCTGCGTCGCGTCGGTTTGCTGGCGACGCGCTACACGATGGAGGATCCCTTCTACCGTGATCTGCTCGCCGAGCGCTTCGGCATCGAAGCGATCGTGCCCGAAGAACCCGCGCGCATACGCGTGCACGACATCATCTGCGAAGAGCTGTGTCGGGTCGCGTGGTCGAGATCCTCACGCAAGGATTACCTGCGCATCATCGATGAGCTCGCTGCACGCGGTGCCGAAGGCATCGTCACTAGCCTGCACGGAGATCGGAATGCTGATCGGCCAGGCCGACACCGAAATCCCGCTCTTCGATACGACTGTCCTGCACGCGCGCAAGCCGCGGTGACCTGGGCGATCGACGGACCAGGTTGTGCCGGGAGCGAGCACATGATCAAGGTGCGTGAGATCGATCATGTCGTGCTCTGCGCGTGAGGCGACCTCGATGCCATGCTGCGCTTCTACACGGAAGTACTCGGCTGCGCGATGGAGAAGGTGCAGGAGAGCATCGGCCTGTGCCAGATCCGCGCCGGTCGCTCGCTCATCGATCTCGTGCCGGTGAGTGGCAAGCTCGGCCGCATGGGGGCGCCGCACCCGGACGCGAAGGTCGCAATCTCGATCACGTGTGCCTGCGCGTCGATCCCTTCGACGCCGACACGCAATCATCTCGTGGCTGGATCAATGTGGCGTCGAGCACGGCAACGTGGAATCGCGTTACGGCGCGGAAGGCGAGGGACCCTCGATCTACGTCACCCGATCCCGAAAGGCAACGTCGTGGAGCTGAAGGGTGATCCAGGTCTCGCCGCCCGTCTGAGCAAAACGGGCGACGCACGCTTCTTCGAACGAACATCACGCTCGACTCGCCTCCGGGGAAATACGAATGGAAAAGCTACGTGTAATGCGCGCGACGGCCACTGCAACGCTCCTGCTCCTGATCGGCTCGATCAGCGCGGGCGCGCACGCGGACGGCGCCGATCCGGCCGCTTCGACCGCAGCATCGCCTGCCTGGCGCGCGACCGTCCTCGACTTTGCGAAATCGCACTTCCGCCACCCGGCGTGGGGCTATTCGCACTCGACACGAGACTACGCGCTCGCACGCGAGCCTGGCCGCGGCCGATCACGCGTCACGCTCGACGACGACGTGCTGTTCGCGGCCGCCTACCTGCACGACATGGCCGCTTTCGCGCCCTGGGCCAACGACAACGATCACGCGGACGAAGCCGCGCGCATCGTCGATACGGTGCTTCCAGGGCACGGGCTTTCCGATGGCGAAGATCGATGCCGTGCGCGGCGCCATCCGCACGCACATGTACGATCGCGATCCGGTCGGATCCGAAGCGCTTTATCTACACGATGCCGACGCCGCTCGACTGGCTCGGTGCGATCGGCGTGGCGCGGATCTTCGGCACGGTCGATCCGAATGGTGGCGATCCCGACGGTCCCGCCGCGGCGAAGATGCTCGAAGAAAACCTCGCCCAGGTGCCGCCGCGGGTGCTGTCGCCGGCCGGCCGCGCGCGAGTGGCGCCGCTCGCGAATGAGTTGAAGCTGTACTTGGAGAACCTGCGGCGCGAGTCGGACGATTTTGCGACTCGCTCTGAGCTACCCGCGCCGGGGCGGTGAATCAGGGGCCGCCGTGGCCCGCCGGATGACGCGCGTTCCGGCGCTTCGCCTCGCTACGTACGCTCACTGCTCGCAGGTCCGCTTGCGGCGGCGCGTCTGCCGCGCCGTAGTACGTGCTGTATCAGGCGCGCATCGGTCGCACCCGGAACGAGCACCGAAGAGATTCGCGAACAGCGTTTCGCAGATCTCCGGCATCTGCGGACCACCGAGCGCCGCGATGATCAGCGGAATGCTGTCGCTGTGACCCACGACGAGCACGATCTCTCCGGCATGCCTGCGGACCGCTGCTGCGACGGCCGCGACATGTGCATCGTCCGCCCCCTCGCTTCCTACCGGCACGACTTCGGGAGTCAAGCGCAGCGCCGTGGCGAACGGCTGCGCGGTGTCGCGGGACCGCTTCAGCTGCGTCGTGAGGATGGCGGTGACGCCCGCGTCCGCGAGCGCCGCGGCGAGATCCTGTGCGCGTTGCGTGCCTGCCGGCGTCAACGGCGGATCGTCCGCGGGCTCCGTGGCCTTCTCGGCATGTCGGACGAGCAGCACGAGCGTCGGCGAGGCCGGGCGCCCCGGTCGCCGGCGCCGGCGACACGGCGAGCGAGATGCTGCCGAGGAGCAGGGCGATCAGCATTCGTGAAGTGATTGGACGGCGCATGGGGCTCTCTTTCATTGGTGCACGATCGGAGGACCACTGCGTACCTATTCTGGCACGGCGATCATCTACTGTCCGAGAGAACCCGGGCGATCAGGCTTGCGTCGCGGCACGCATCCGTGCGCCAGCGCGAATCGCGCCTGCCCAAGTCAGATTTTGCGCACTCTCCGCGAATAGCTCCTCGGGCAGCAATAACGCCGCCCTCGCATCGGTCACCGCAACGCAAGCGGCGGATGCGGAATGGAAGTCAATTCATTTTTTGATCAGGAGCATTCTCATGAAGATGAAACGTGTCGTCTCCACGATGACCGCTACTTTGCTTTCGCTCGTGGCCGCGTCCGCATGGGCGGGTACTGGCAACGGGTCGGGCTACGTCGTACTCCAGGATGGCTCATGCACTCTTGGCAATGCGGGCGACATCTGCGATCTGAGCTTCACCCCTTCCAGCTCAGGCTCGTGTGACTGAGTCCAGCATCCTCTCTTACGTCGAAACGTGCACCGATCTGGGAAGCGGGATCGACTTTGACGTGGACATCAGAGTCAATGGCGCCAGCGTCAAGACCTATTGGTTTTGGTAGTGGTACTCAGCGTGGGCTGTGGGAAGATATCGGTGGCAATGTGTTTCGTGCTCGGTTCAAACAATCTTCTCGAATTCGTTGCCAGCAGGGCGGACGTGGGGCAGTGTTCATTCCAGGACATCAACCTGCAGTACCGCCTGACCACGGTGCCGTAAGCAACCCGTGGTTGCGGGACGAGAGTAGCGAGGCTCGAACGCGACTCTCGGTAGGTTTCTCTCGCAATCGCTGACAGGGGCGCCGCAAGTGGGCGGCGCCCCTGGTTTCGCATCAGAACATGTCACGCTCAGCTCGCGGAAGCTCACGGCTTCTGCGGCGAATCCGAATGTCCCATGCTCGCGCATCTCGCGCGCTGCTGCGCGGAGGAAGGCGCCGAGCGCGGCGCGCGACAGCGAGCTGCCAACGCTGACGCGCTTGACGCCGAGCGCCGACAGATCGTCGAGGCTGAGCTGCACTCCTTGCAGTCCCATGACGGCGTTGACCGGACGATCGACGGAGCTCACGACGGCAGCGATGTCTTCGCGCGTGGCGAGGCCCGGCGCGTATAGCACGTTGGCGCCTGCGTCCTGATATGCCTGCAATCGCCTGATCGTGTCCTTGATGTCCGGTCTTCCGGACGAGATAGTTCTCTGCACGCGCGGTGAGCGTGAACTTGAACGGCAATGCGCGTATGGCTTCCGCCGCCGCGCGGATGCGTTTGAGCCGCGAGGCCGAGCTCGTAGATGGGTGCGTTGCGGTCGTTGCTCATGTCCTCGATGGATGCTCCGGCGAGACCTAGCTGCGGCCGCGAGCCGGATCGTCTCCGCGACGACGGACGGCTCGTCACCGAAGCCGTTCTCGAGATCCGCGCTTTCACTGGAAGATCGGTCGCCTGCACGATGTCGCGTACGTGCGCGAGCATCCGGTCGCGTCCGATCGTTGTTGTCACGCTGTCCGCGGGAGAAGGCGTAGCCGGCGCTCGTCGTCGCGAGCGCCTCGAAGCCGAGGCCTGCGAGCAGGCGCGCGCGGTGCCGGTGTCCCAGGGATTCGGAATGATGAATGCCTGATCGCGCTCGTGAAGCGCGCCGGAATGCACGTCCCTTGTCCGCCTGCGTACGCATCGTCGGTCTCCCGTCTATGATCGCGGCCCCACTCGCGCGGATCACAGCCATGCCGCAGAGCCTGTCGCTCGGCATCATACGCAGCGTCGTTGCCTTCGTCGCGCTCGCGTACCTGCCTGAGTAGCTTCCTCGATGACGCAGTAGCGCCAGGGGCGCGCGGCCCAGTACGGTCCCGCATAGTCGACACCGACGCGCGGTCCACTTTGCGCACGCGGCGCTCCGGGATACGCACGCCGCGATCTTCCAGCCACAGCTCCTTCGAGCGCGTCGCATCTGCAGCCGTCGAGGCGCTTGTCGATGGCGAGATAGCGAGACGTGACGCGTCCAGGTCCGTCGATGGCTCCATGTTCCGTCGGGGCGTCGGCTTGCACCGCGCGGATCAGCACGCCTTCGGGCTTGCCTGCGCCGGCCGTGCTGAAGTTGAGCAGCCAGTGCATGCCGTACACGAAATACACATACATCGTGCCGCCGTCGCGATAAAGCGGTTCGACCGCGCCGTGCGTCGTCCGCCGGCGGCGTGCGAAGCACGGTCGCGCGGACCCTTGTAGGCTTCGACTTCGGTGATCATCGCGCTCAGCTCGCGTCCGTCGTCCCGACGGCGCACGATGAACTGCCGAGCAGCTCGCGCGCGACGCGCAGCGTCGGTGCATTGAAATCGGCGCGCTCGAGCCGGCGACGCACGGCGGCGCGTCGCGACCGGGCGCCGCCGCGCGGGGCTCACGGCGTCTGCAGCGCGCTGACCTGACGCCGCGTGCTGGGACGCAGGCGCTCCTTCAGCCGCTCGAACCACAGATAGATGACGGGCGTGAGATAGAGCGTGAGGAGCTGCGAGGTGATCAGGCCGCCGACGACGCACAGACCGAGCGGCCGCCGCGACTCCGCGCCGCGCCGACGCCGAGCGCGATCGGCAGCGTGCCCATCAGCGCCGCGAGTCGTCGTCATCATGATCGGCCGGAAGCGCACGCAGGCAGGCCTCGCACGATCGCGTCGCGCGCGCGGCTTGCCGTCGCCGCTGCGCCTCGATCGCGAAGTCGATCATCATGATCGCGTTCTTCTTCACGATGCCGATGAGCATGATCAGGCCGACCATCGAATAGATGTTCGAGATCGATGCCGAACGCGAGCAGCGTGAGCAGCGCGCCGAAGACGGCGGGCGGCAGCCCGGACAGGATCGTGAGCGGATGGATGTAGCTCTCGTACAGGATGCCGAGGACGAGATAGATGACGAACACCGCCAGCGGCGAGCAGCATACCCATGCCCGAGCAGCGAATCCTGGAAGGCCTGCGCATTGCCCTGGTAGCGCATCCGATGATCGACTCCGGGAATTTGAGCTCGGTCATCGCCGTGTCGATGCGCCGTCACGGCCTGGCTCAGCGCGAACGTTCGGCGCGAGGCTGAAGGAGATCGTGACGGCAGGCACCTGGCCGAGGTGACTGATCGTGCGCGGTCCGACGGAACGATTGACGCTCGCGACCGCCGAGAGCGGCACGAGCGCGCCGGTGTTGCTGCGCAGGTGGAGTTGATCGAGCACCTTCGGATCGCTCTGGAAGTGCGGGTCGACCTGCATCAGCACCCAGTACTGATCGTTCGGCGTGTAGATGGTCGACACCTGTCTCGGGCCGAAGGCGGTGTAGAGGCCGTCTTCGACCTGCTGCACGGTGAGGCCGACCGCCGCGGCGGCGCCGCGATCGACGTGCACGTCGAGCTGCGGGCTCGCGATCTGCAGATCGCTGGTCACGTCCTGGAATCCGGGCAGGGCTGCGAGCGCCGCAGTCACTTTCGGCGCCCAATCGAAGAGCTCGCCTGGTGTCTCCGCCCATGCAGCGTGTACTGATACTGGCTCTTCGTGAGCCGTCCGCCGAAGCGGATCGACGGCACGTTCTGCAGATAGACGTTGAAGCCCGGAATGCCGACCAGCTTCGGACGGAGCTGCTGGATGAACCTCGTCGGCGGGCAGGCGCTCGCTGTACGGCTTGCAGCTGATCAGCATGCGGCCGAGGTTGAGCGTCGGGCTCGAGCCGCTCGCGCCGATGAACGAGGCAACGCTCTCCACGTTCGGATCTGCGGATGACGATCGCGGCCGCGGCGCGCTGCTTGCGCGGCCATCGCATCGAAGCCGATGTCCTGCGCCGCCTCCGTGAACACGAACAACTGCCCGGAGTCGTCGCTCGGCAGGAAGCCCTTCGGCACGCGCGCGAACAGCATCGCGGTGGCCACCGTGATCGCGACGAAGATCAGGAGCACCAGGCGCTGGCGCGCCATGCACCAGCTCAGGCTGCGCGCATAGGCGTTGTGCAACGCGTTGAACCAGCGCTCGCTGAGCAGATACAGCCGGCCCGTGCTTCTCCTCGCCGCGCGCCTTGAGCATGCGGCTCGCGAGCATCGGCGTCAGGCTCAGCGAGACGAAGCCGGACACGAGCACCGCGCACGACGATCGTGACGGCGAACTCGTGCAGCAGCCGGCCCGATGATGCCGCCCATGAACATGACCGGGATGAACACGGCGGCGAGCGAGAGCGTCATCGAGACGATCGTGAAGCCGATTTCGCGCGGCGCCGTCGAGCGTCGCCTGCAGCGGCGCCTTGCCCATCTCCATGTGCCGCGCGATGTTCTCGAGCATCACGATCGCGTCGTCGACGACGAAGCCGACCGAGAGCGTGAGCGCCATCAGCGAGAGGTTGTCGAGGCTGTAGCCGAGCGGGTACAGCGATCGCGAAGGTGCCGACGATCGCCATCGGCAGCGCGAGCGACGGGATCAGCGTCGCCGTCAGGTTGCGCAGGAACAGGAAGATCACCATCACGACCAGCGCGAGCGCGAGCATCAGGCTGAACTCCACGTCGTCGACGGACTGGCGGATGCTCGAGCGAGCGATCGAACTGCACGCGTCATGTTCACGCCGGCCGGCAGCGAGCGCTCGGAACTGCGGGCAGCAGCGCGCGGATGCGCTCGACGACCGGCGAGCGTGTTCGTGCCCGGCTGCTTCTGGATCGCCAGCACGATGCTGCGCTGCTCGCCGAACCAGGCCGCGTTCTTGTCGTCCTGCACGCCGTCGGTAGACGTCGGCGATGTCGGCGAGGCGCACCGGCGCGCCGTTGCGATAGGCTGACGATCGAGCGCGCGGAACGCCGGCGGCGTCGTCGAGCTGGCCGTTCGACCTGAAGATTGAAGACGCGATCGGGTCCGTACAGCGTGCCGACCGGCTGTTCGACGCTGCCGGAGCGAGACCGCCGCACGCGACCTCGTCGATGCCGAGCTGGCGGCTCGCGAGCGCCTGCGGGTCGAGCGCGATGCGCACCGCATATTTCTGCGAGCCGTACACGTTGACCTGCGCCACGCCCTCGACCATCGACAGGCGCTGCGCGAGCGTGCTCTCGGCGTACTCGTCGACCCTGAAGAGCGGCAGCGTCGTCGACGTCATCGCGACGTAGAAGATCGGGCGAGTCGGCCGGATTGACCTTGCGGAAGGTCGGCGGCGTCGTCATCGTCGGCGGCAGCTGGCGCAGCGCGCCCGAGATCGCCGCCTGCACGTCCTGCGCCGCCGCGTCGATGTTGCGGTCGAGCGAGAACTGCAGCGTGATCGTGTCGAGCCCTGCGAGCTCTGCGAGGTCATCGAGTCGAGCGCCGGGATCGTCGAGAACTGCTTCTCGAGCGGCGTCGCCGACGGCCGCGGCCATCGTCGTCGGCGACGCGCCGGGCAGGCTGCGCCGACACCTGGATCGTCGGGAAATCCACGTTCGGCAGGTCGGCGACCGGCAGCAGGCGGAATGCGAAGTGCGCCGAATACGAGGATGCCGATCATGACCAGGCCCGTCATGACGGGCCGGTTGATGAATGGAGTCGAGATGCTCATTGCAGCGCGCGCGCGTCATCGTGACGAGACTGCCGTTGATGAGGCGGGATTGTCCGTCGACCACGACCGTCTCGCCGCCGGAGAGTCCCTGCGCGATCACGGTCTTCGCCGTTCTGGCTGCGATCGACGCTGACGGTGCGCTGCTCGACCTCCTGCTCGTTCTGCACCACGAAGACGTAGTTGCCGTCCGGCCCGGCCTGCACGGCGACATCAGGCACGACGATGGCGTTGTCCTTGCTGCCGAGCTCGACGCGTCACGTTGACAGAACTGCCCGGGCCAGAGCGCGCGATCCTCGTTGGCGAAGAGCGCACGCAGCTTCACGGTGCCGGTGGTCGTGTCGACGGCGTTGTCGACGAACGCCAGCCTCGCCACGCTGGCCTCCATGTCGATGCGGCGTCGATGCGCGCGCTCGCAGTCAGCTGTCGCCGCTCGCGCTGGCGCCGTGAATGTCGCCGAGGAAGCGCTGCGGCAGCGCGAAGCTCACGTAGATGGGCGCGAGCTGATTCAGGCACGAGCAGGGGGTCGTGTCGTTCGCCTTGATGAGATTGCCGGGCTGCACGAGGATGCGTCCGACGCGGCCGGAGATCGCGCGATGATCCCGGTGAAGCTGAGCTGCAGCTTCAGTCCTTCGAGTTGGCCTGCTCGACCTTGAGTGCGCCCGTCGCGATGCGCTCGTTGGTGCGCACCGTGTACAGGCTGGTCGTTCGACACGAAGCCCTTCTCGGCCATCGGCTCGAAGCGCTTCATCTCCGTGCGCGCCTGGTCGATCTGCGCCTGGTCGCGCGTGATCGCTCGCGAGCGACTGCTCGATCTGGGCCTGGATCGGACGCGGGTCGATGTTGAACAGCAGGTCGCCGGCCTTTCACTTCCTGGCCGTCGCATTACCGACGCGCTGCAAGAGCTGACCGTCGACGCGCGACTTGATCTGCACGCTGTTCAGAGGCTCGACCGTGCCGACGGCGTCGACTTCGAGCGCCACGGTCTTGAGCGCTGCCGGTCGCGACGACGACGGGAATCGGATCGACGGGCGCGCCTTCGACTGATGCGAGCCGGGAGCATCCGGCAGGCCGCAGAAGAGGGTCGCGAGGACGCAGCGGCGCGAGTCGAATGCTTCATCCTGGAAAGCCCTGAGCAACACATCCCTGTTCTAGATACTTCAGACCGCCCGGCGCGCGCGCGTTCGGCAGACGCAGCAGTCACCGCACGCGCGACCGGAAAAAGCGAAAACGGCGCAAGTGAATGGTACGCAATCGACATTCCGCGCATTGTGGAGATTTCGTGCAGGCGGGTGACCGCTGTGGATGGCGGCTATTGTAAGGACGGCGCGGCGCATGAGGCGAGCCGGACGGCTCAGCGCAGGCGAGGCGAACCAGCACGAACTCAGTGAGATTGTCCTCGCGATCCTGGAAGGGATAGCGAATGGGGCGAAGGCCCAGACGCTCCGCCGCCGCACGGAGCAGATGACCGCCAGATCGTCGGGATAGGCGCCGGCCGCGAGGCGCTCGGCAGCGAGCGCGTGGTGTCCTCCTCGGCGATGCAGGTCGCCGTTCGGATACCAGCGTCGGATGTTCCCGGCACACTGGCGCAGCGCCTGCTCGTGCGGAGTAGATCGTATCGACGTGCTCCAGGCTCCGAAGGCGGCGGCCCGTACAGGCCGTGGATGATCTCGGCAGTTCGCAGCGTGCGAGCTCGTGCAGCGCCCGCCCGCGCATCGCATCGACGATTCTCCGTCACTTCACCGCCGACTGCGTTGCGCAATGCCATCACGCCGCGGTCGATGCGTCCGGCTTCGAGCCGCGCAAGCGGCCTCACCTGAGGTGACGTGCAGGGATCGAGCCGGTATTCGGAGATTCCGGCCGCTTGAGCAGACTCGATTCGCGGCACGTTCGCTGTGACTCCCGACGATGCCCTGATAGCCGACGATCATGGCGTGCGTCTCATGACGAAGCCGCCCGTCCGCGCATCGAGCGCTGAACTCGCCGCGCGCCACGCCGCGCAGCCACGTGCGCGGTCTCGAGCGGGCGCGCCGAGCGAGAAGAAATGCGGCTTCACGATCTGGGTACAGCTCGTGCTCCACGCGACCGCGCACGACGCCGAGCGAGCATGCGGTCGGGCGTCGCGGCCACGCCTCCGATGCCCGCGCCGGCCAGCTTGCCGAGCGAGCCGGCGTTCTTCATCAGCGCAGCGAGCGACGCGCGCCGATCCCGCGGTGAACGGCGTAGCGGATGAGCCGTTGCAGGGGCACCGGACCGGCGATGCCGACGTGCACCGGCAGAGCGAATCCCGTGCGTCGCGAGCTCCCGCGTCCAGCCGCTCACGGCCGCGGGATCGAAGCCGAACTGGGTGACGATGTGCATGCGCGTTCCGGTGCGCTCGGCGAAGGTCTGCTTGCGCGTGAGCGCGCGCCAGAGCGAGAGGCGTGGTGATGCGCTTCGGGTGACCTTCCGGGTAACCCGCGACGCCGACGGACTCGATGCCGCTCGCGTGCAGCGCGCCGGTCTCGAGCACGCCGCGCACGCTGCTGAACTCGCCAGCCGGCTTCTCGATGTCGCCGCCGATGAGCAGGTGCCGTGCACGCTGGCGGCGCGCAGGTCGGCGAGCACGGCGTCGAGCTGCGCGAGTGCGCGCAGGCGCCGTGCACCGATGTGCGGGCAGGCGCTGAGACCCGACCTTCTGCACGCGCGGCGGCCGTGCGCACGACCTCGTCGATGGATGCCTTGGGCGTGTGCGCGACGACACGACCGTCCCCGCCAGCCGAGCAGCTCACGCAGCTTCGGCAGCAGCGGCTCGTCATGGACGGTGATCTCGGTCGACGCGTGCGCGGACGAAGTCGGCCAGCAGCGATTTCAGCGCGGTGGCATCCGGGGCGCCGGTGTGCTCATTGCCGCGCGTTCATGCCGTGGCGACGGGTGACGACGAAGGTCTCGTCGTTGAACCAGAGGCCGCCGTATTTCTGCAGCACGGCCTGCGTCGCCTCGAGGTAGCGTGCCGGAAGTCATCACGGCGTCGAGGCGCTCGTCCTCGATCTGGTTCACGTAGATCGCGGCGTTCCACGCGGCGAACAGCGTCGAGGTGCCGATGCGGTCGCCGATCTCCGACGGCAGCGTGTGCATCTCGTAACGGAAGAGCGACTTCTCGTCGGGCGGCGCGGTGAGCGTGAAGTCCGTCGCATCGCGTGCCGAGCTCGCGCGCAGCGCCGCGAGCAGCTCGTGGCGATCCGACCTGGAACGGATTCTCGTCCGGGCCAGAGCTGCTGCACGATCTCGAGCCCGGATCGCGGCCGTAGGACTGGATCGCGAGCAGGCGGCCCGCGGGCGCGAGGCTGCGCGCCAGCGGCGCCAGCACCTTCTGCGCCTTGAACTCCGGCGGACATGCGCGCGCGCCACGGCTGCGAGGCGAGAACGAGATCGTAGTTGCCTCGAAGTCGTGACCGGGCTTCGGGATCACGCCGTCGAGCAGGAACTTGTGATCCTCGCGATAGATGACCAGCACGCGACGGGCGCACGTAGATCGGGATTGCCGGTCTTCGGGCTCGCCTTCGTCTGCCAGCCGTCGGCGAGCGCATCGTTGCAGCTCCTCGATCTGCTCGGCCGTACTCGTGCGCGGACGTGCCCGCTCAGGCGCACCTCCTGCCAGTTGAGCGCGGCGGCGCTCTGCGCGTCGCGCGGCATCAGAGCGCGGCGCCTCGGAGTAGTGTGAGGTTGGTGACGACGAACACGGTGGCCGGATGCTCGCTGGAAGCGATCCGGCATCTTCGTCGAGGCCGAGACGCACGTCCTCGAGGCTGATTTCCTTGGCGACCGACGAAGCAGCGGCACCGTCGGGAAGCGGCGGTGCGTGGCTGCGCATGAGGCGCGACAGCACCGTCGCCGTCGCCCATGCCGGCGTCGAAGATGCGGATCGCCGGCGGCGAGGGCTGCAGCGAGCGTCAGCTCGTGCGCGCGCGCGCCGCGCGACCGCGGACTTCTCGTTGCAGGTGTTGACGAAGGCCAGGTATTTCTGGCGATTGTCGTAGAAGCGAAAGGGTGTCGTCGTCCGGGCCTTCGCGGCCTGCGCCTGCGCGCGCCCCTCGCGCCCGTTGTCGCGCCCCGGTCGTTGCCCGACCCGCTCCGCCATCAGATGTCTCCCAGACGTCGCGCGCGGTCTCGACGACGAGTCGGATCTTCGCTGCCTGCGCATCCACGCGCGATCTCGTTGCCGTGCACGCGTGCTCGAGAAGCCGCACTGCGGCGACAGGCACAGCTGCTCGATCGGCACGTAGCTGCGCCGCCTCGTCGATGCGCCGCTTGAGCTCGTCCTTCGCGCTCGAGCGTGCCCGAGCTTGGTCGTGACGAGCCCCAGCACGACGATCTTGCCCTTCGGCACGAAGCGCAGCGGCGCGAAGTCGCCGGAGCGCGCGTCGTCGTATTCGAGGAAGTAGCCGTCGACGTGCGAGCTCGTTGAACAGCACCTCGGCGACCGGCTCGTAGCCGCCCTCCGCCGCCCAGGCGCTCTTGAAGTTGCCGCGGCACAGGTGCACGCACGATCGGTCATGCCGGCCGGCTGGTCGGCGATGGCGGCGTTGATCAGCTCGCGCGTACCGACGCGGCAGCTCGTTCGGGTCGTCGCCGCGCTGCGCGCGCCCTCGCGCATCTTCGCGATCGCACGAGATAGGCCAGGTTGGTGTCGTCGAGCTGGACGATAGCGTGCAGCCCGCGTCGCGCGAGGCTCTGCGAGCTCCGCCGCGATAGGCCGCGCGCGACGTCGGCGATAGAAGCTCTCGAGGTCCGGATAGGCGCTCGCGGCTGATGCGCGTCGCGGCCGCCGCGGAAGTGCAGCATCGTCGGCGACGGGATCGTCACCTTCGGCGTGCGCTGCGTGGCCGACTTCAGGAACTCGAAATCGCGACGCGCTGGATCGGCTTGACGTGCGCACCTTGCCCGTGACCTGCAGCACGGGCGGCGCGCACGTCGAACGTCGCCGGCGGCGCTGTGAAACCTGACCGCGATGTCGCCCTTGGTTCGATGACGCCCCTCGAGCTGCGTCGAGGAAATCGACGTGGAAAGTAGGTGCGGCGAAACTCGCCATCCGTGATGCCGCGCAGGCCGAGGTCTTCCTGGAAATCGCACGATGCCGCGGATCGCCTCGTCTTCGACCGCACGCAGCGCTTCGGCGCCGATCGCGCCGCGCTGGAACCGGCCGCGTGCCTCGAGCAAGGGTTTCAGGCAGGAAGCCGCCGACGTGATCGGCGCGAACGGCGGCGCGCTGCGGCGCTGCGTCACTGTCGTCGGGCTCTGCGTGGCCAAGGTGTTCCCGGCTTGCTCGCGGGCGTCGCGAGTCCGGAGGAGAGAAGCGATGTCGCCGCCGCCGTCGTCGAGGCGACGCATGAGGCGGACGACGCGTTACGGCCTCGCGCATGCAGTTGCGACCCGAGCGGGCGATCGGCGCTACAATCTGCGCCAAGGCCTCGACGTTGTACTGAAGATCGAGCGTCCGGACATTCGCCGTGATCGGAAACAGGACCATCAGCGTGCGTTCATCCCTTGCCGCCCTGCTGCTGGTCGTCGCGACGCACGCCGCGGCCCACGAGACCTGGCTCATGCCCGAGCAGTTCGCCGTCACGCCCGGCGCGACTGTCAATCTCGACCTCACGAGCGGCACGGGCGTCTCCCGGACTCGACACGACGATCGAAGCAGCGCGCGTGACAGCACGCTGCGTGTCGAGTGGCGCGGCACAGCAGCGACATCACGGCGCTGACGCCCCGCGGAGCACTTCGCTGCTGGGAGTCGCCACGACCGTTGCGGATCCTGGCATCGCGACGGTGTGGGTCGATCTGGCGCCGCGCAGCGATCGAGCTCAAGCCGAAAGAGGTGGATGAATATCTCGAGGAGATCGGCGCTTCGACCTGGTGAGGCAGCGCTGGGCCTTGAGCGATACGAAACGCTGGCGCGAGGAGTACAACAAGCACGCGAAGACCTTCGTGCGTGTGGGCGACGCGCCGACCGACCGCTCATGGTCGGAACCGGTCGGCACATGTTTTCGAGATCGTGCCCCAGTCCGATCCGACGAAGCTCGTCGCGGGCTCGATCTCACGGTGCTGGTGCTGCGCGAGGGCTCGACGATTCCAGGCTTCTCCGTCGGACTGATCCGCGAAGGCGGGGCCCGCGAAGGAGATGCAGAAGACGGACGCGGGCGGCGCCGCGACCTTGCACTTCGACGCCGCGGGTCGCTGGTTCCCGTACGGCACGCCCTGCGCGCGATGCCGGGCCCTGACCTCGAGTGGGAGAGTCACTTCGACGACGCTGACGGTCGAGGTGTCGGCGGCTCCATAGTGCGGGTGGCGATCGACCCACCGCGCCCATCCGCGTGCTTTCAGCGCTTGGTGCCTACGAGGAGCAGCGCGCCGCCACAGACGATCGCGGCAATCCCTGCCCACTGCGGAACGGTTGACCGTTTCCTTTTCCTGACCGCCAGCTCGACCGGACCGATCTTCGCTTCGTGCGTGTTCCTTGGCGTAGCTGAAGCTGCTGTAGGCGAGGCCGAGTGCCCCGGCGACGATCAGTACGAAGGCGGCGATACGGCATGCTTCCCATTTTCAGTCTCCTGATTGTGGTCCAGTGGCCGGACAGCCAATCCTGCCTGAAAGAACGCAGCTCATGCCGTTCCGGCTGACTGCCCGGGCCGCAAAAGCACGTGAGCGGCAGCCGCCCGGCCTCAACCGGCCGGATCCGCCGCGACCGCCCGATCGCCGACGTGCACGGCTCCCGGGCTCAGCAGATCCGTGCCGGCAATCCCGCGCGATGAACACGAACGCCCGCGCGACCGTCGCGACGCTCACCGCCGGCGTGGCTGGCAGTTCGCGCCCAGGATACGCGCAGGGCTCGCACAGCAGCTCCACGCCGCGCGCCCGGACGTTGCCGATCGTGAACTCGCGCGCCCGACGAGATCGTTGAGTCGCACACCCGCGCGTCACGGCGCGTTGCGCCGCGAAGCGTGCAAAGGCGCGCCGCTCGCACCGTGCTCCGCGTCGAAGCGCGCTGCGATCTCTGCTCGGCCTCGATGCGCCGTGAGATTGCGCGCCGGCTCGCGGCGGGTTGCCCGTTGTAGTAGCGATCGCGCCCATGATGCCGGCGCCGGCAACGAGCTCGACTCTGTTGACAGAGCGTTGCGCTTCGCTCGCGCTCGGCGCGACGTAGATCGCCTCAATGCTTCCGGCCATCGTCGAATCCACGGGAACCTCGCATCAGGTCTGGATGCCGAGTCGCTCGGAACAGCCTGATCAGCTGGCGCAGGTACGCGCCGGCTGGCGACCAGGAAATGACGAGCGACGGCCAGAAGGCGACTCCCAGGCGGAGCAGCCATGGCAGCAGCAGAAACAGCGGCAGCAGCGAGGGTAGCACGAGCCAGAAGATGCTCGGACAGGGTTGTGACCTGATCGGCGTTGCCGCTGTCGAGATAGATCCAGACGAAGGCGAGGAGCGACGTCAATGGCAGCGACGCGAGCAGGCCCGCCCATTCAGGAGTTGCGCTGCGCGATCTCGGACACGGCGACGACGACGATTGCCGTGATGATCACCTTGGCCGCGAGCTGCCACATCGCCTGATGCCTCACGTGCTCGACGCGACGAACGCCTCGATCGCCTCGCGCCATCTCTCTCGGGACCTCGAGCATGGGGAAGTGCGAGCGTAAGCGTTCAGCCTGCGCACGGCATACCAGTCGCGAGTCCGCGAAATGCTGCTGCTCGTGCAGGAAGTTGGGATCGGCGGGCTGCGCGTAAAGATGCAGCGCCGGCACCGGCGGATCGAGGCAGCGAAGGCGCCGAGCGGGCTGCCATCGCGACTGATAGGCTGCTGCGACTGCGCGCGCCCCGCGACCACATGTCGAAGCCGTGGCGCTCATCGTCTCGCGCACCAGGTGCACGACCTGCGGTTGTCGACGCTATGTGCAGCCACATCGAGTAGAGGAGCTCGCGGTGCCGAGCCAGGCATTGGCGTCCTGGAGCCCGCCCAGCGCCGCGAGGAAGGGCGGTGGCGCCTCGAGCACGAGCCAATCGACCAGCACGACTGCGCGGCACGCGCTCGCCGAGGCGGCGGCGCGAGCTCGAGCGCAACCCAGCCCGCGTGCGCGAGCGCGACCGGCACGATGATCTGCGCGTTCGCATCACGCACGACGGCGAGCGCATCCCTCGACCAGCGCCGCGATACCGAAATCACCGTCCGGCGCTCGGACTCACCATGACCGCGCCAGTCGAGCGCAGCACGCGGCGCCCCGCTGCACGCGGGCGCGATCGGCATAGACCGAGCGATCCACGCACCAGCCCGAGAGGAGCAGCAACGCGGGCTCGCCGCTGCCGTCGTCGTCGTGGGCAATCGAGGTGTGGTCCGTGTGCGCGTCCCATGCGATCAGTCCTGCGTGACGACTACGTCGAACCTCGGAGCGCCGCCCTGTCGACCACTGCCTTCCGGCGCGGGCAGCGGCGTCTGCTTGCCGGTCATCCGTTCGATCGCGATCGCGTACACCGTCACCTGATCGAGGCGCGGAAATGAATGGCGGCGCGCGCTCCCAGCGCGGATCGCGATACTTGTCCATGAACGCCTCGAAGAAGCGCTGTTTCTGTGCACGCTCCTCGACGATGCGGATGCGCCCGAAAGCGACCACGCCGCGATAGGCGACCGAGGTGTCGCACCACGTAGGTCCGTAGGGAAGGTCGGGCCCGGATCGTCGATCTCGAAGCAGGCCCTGGGATCGCGGTCGACGTTCTCGCAGCAGGTGGCCGCGCACGCGCGTGTTGTGGACCCACACTTCGCCGTCCATCCACACGTACGAGGAGCGGCACGATGTAGGGCCACCCGCTCGCAGCCGATCGGTCGCGAGGCGACTCGCGCGTAGCTGCGCGTCAGCAGGTCGCGGTCGCTTCGTCCGACATGAGCTTGTCGGTCCGCTTGAGGTTCGGCAGGTCGCTCATCGCTGGAAATGCTCCGCCCCGGCGTGCGCGGAAGAGTATAGAGCAGCCTGCCGGATCAGCCGCCGCCTTGGCGATCGAGGACGCGACGTTCGGCAGTATCGTTGACGTCCAGGGCGCGCGTCTTTCGGGATGACAACGAGATCCATGTCTTCCATGGAATGGCGCCGAGCAGCACCTGGTCGCCCATGACGAGCGCGCCCGCGGAGGCCGATGCGACTCTTTGAAGCGCAGTCGATCGGACCGAGGGTAGTCCACGGATCGCACGGAGCCCGCGAGTGTGACGGCCTTGTGATCGATCGTCTGAGCTGAAGCTGAAGGCGAACATGCTCTTCGGGGAATGCAGCGTGGATAAGCCGGTCTCCGCGAGGCCTGCACCTCTACGCCGGCCAGATCGGTCCGCCGTGGACTCCTGGTGCCATGCGCGTTTCCCCGTTCACCAGCCCCACGTCCGAGCATAGCACCCGGCTTGCAGGTCCGAGCAACTGCGGGCATTCCGGCACGTCAGATTCGGGCCGCCGTTGCGTTTGATCACCTGCGCAGCGGTGCGCGGGGCGATTCTGTGGCGCATGATTCGTCGTCGTCGTCACGGGTTGCTGGTGGTCGTGGCCGTCGCCGTCGGAGGTGGCGTAGCTCAGGACCGCTCGTGCAACGAGACGATTCGAGAAACCCATCTCCGACAGGCGCGGGGGATGGGTTTTTTGTTGCCCGCCTCGCGCATGCCGGACTGGAGGGACTGCCGCATGCAGCAACGCTTTTCGACATCATCGCGGACACCGATACGCCGGTCTCGGCGTATCTGAAGCTCGCCGCCGCTGCGCCGCGCTATCTGCTGGAGAGCGTCGAGCGCGGCGAGCGGCTCGGCCGCTATTCCTTCATCGGCTTCGGCGAAGCCTTCGAGCTGCGTCTCGACGCCGATGGCTTGCGCGTCGGTGGCGGACGCGCCTGCCGCAGGCCGCGCGACCGGCGCCAGCTGCTTCAGCATCCTGCGCAGCGCGCTGCGCGCCGCGCCGCCGCAGCCGCAAGCCTGCGATCGACGATCTCCCTTCACCGGCGGACTCGTCGGCGCCGCGAGCTACGACCTCGCGCGATTCTTTCGAGCGCCTGCCGCAACGCGCCGCGTCGCCGCGACGAGCCCGACGCGGTACTACGTGGCGACGCGTATCGCTGCTCGCGTTCGACCACCTCACGCGCCGCGCCGCGCTGCTGCATGCCGGATCGGAGGTCGGAGCGCCAGGCGCTCGCGCGCGAGCTGCGCGCTGCTGCGCGGCCTGCCGTGCCGGCCGTCGCGGAGCGGTGCGCGCTTACGCCGCCGCGCCACGCCTCGAGCGCGACCGCTTCTGGCGGCGTCGAGCGCACGCGAAGGCGCACATCGCGCCGGCGACGTGTTCCAGCTCGTGCTGTCGATGTCGCTTCGACGGCGACGACGGCGCTCGATCCGTTCGAGGCCTACCGCGCGCTGCGCCTGATCAATCCGTCGCCCTACATGTATTACTGCGAGCTCGGCGAGCTGCGCGATCGTCGGCTCATCGCCCGAGGCGCTGGTGCAGCTCGCGGGCGGCGCGCGCGCGAGCTGCGGCCGATCGCCGGCACGCGGCCGCGCGGCGCGGACGCCTGCGCGCGACGCCGCGCTCGAGGCGGAGCTGCTGCGCCGACCCGAAGGAGAACGCCGAGCACGTGATGCTGGTCGACCTCGCGCGCAACGATCTCGGGCCGCGTGGCGCGCGCCGGCTCGTGCGCGTCGAGCCGTACCGCTCGATCGAGCGCTACAGCCACGTGATGCACATCGTGAGCGGCGTGAGCGGCGAGCTGGCGCCGCGGCAGCGACGCGTTCGACCTGTTCGCCGCCGCGTTTCCCGCCGGCACGCTCGTCGGCGCGCCGAAGGTGCGCGCGATGCAGATCATCGACGAGCTCGAGCCGGTGCGCGCGCGGCTTGTACGGCGGCACGGTCGGCTATTTCGGCCACGGGCGGCGGCCTGGACCAGGCGATCACCATCCGCACGCTGGTCTTCCGCGACGGCGACGTACAGCTATCCAGGCCGGCGCCGGCATCGTGGCCGACAGCGTGCCGGAGGCGGAGTACGCCGAGGTATCTCGCCGAAGAGCGCCGCGCTGCGCACGCGCGCTCGAGCTCGCGTCGAGATGAACTGACATGAGACTGACGTAGGAGCCTTCAGCCCGATGGACAGGCCCGACCCGGTCAGCGAACATGTCCGCGAGAGTCCTGCTCATCGACAACTACGACTCCTTCACCTACAACCTCGTCCAGGGCCTGCGCTAGTGCTCGGCGCGCGGACGTGCGTCCGTGCGCAACGACACGCTCGACCGTCGCGAGGCGCCGCGCGCTCGACGCCGACGCACCTCGTGCATCTCGCCCGGAGCCGGGCGCGCCGCGCGAGGCCGGCGTGCTCGATGGAGCATGATCCGCGCGCTCGCCAGGCGAGATTCCCGTGCTCGGCGTCTGCCTCGGGACACCAGTCGCATCGTCGAGGTGTTACGGCGGCGACGTGGTGCGCGCGCGGCGCGGCTCATGCACGGCAAGACCTCGACGGTCGATGCACGACGCGCGGGCTGTTCACCAGGCACTGCCGCAGCCGTTCGACGGCCGGACGCTATCACTCGCTCATCGCCGCGCCCGACGCGCTGCCTGCGGATCTCGAGGTGAGCGCGCGCAGCGACGGACGGCGAAGATCATGGGTGTGCGCCACCGCGCGCTGCTGCCGTCGAAGGCGTGCAGTTTCATCCCGAGAGCGTGCTCACGCCCGCTCGGCGCAGCACCTGCTCGAGAATTTCCTCGCCACTCGCGGAGCGCGAGATGACACGCAGGAAACGCTCGAGCGATGCTCGCTCGCCGGCGCATCTGAGCGAGGACGGAGGCGTGCGCGCTCGGTGCACGCGCTCACCGACGAGCACGCCCCGCGCGCGCTCGCCGCGGCCGTGCTCGTGGCGCTGCGCGCCAAGGGCGAGCAGGGTCAGGAGCTGCGCGGCTTTCGCGCGGGGCCTGCGCGAGCGCGCGCGCGCGCCTGCGCATCGACGTTGCGGGTGCCGTCGACGTCGTCGGGCACCGGCGGCGACGGATCCGGACAGTCTCAATCTGTCGACCGAGCAATACGTAACTGAACGAAGTA
>ERZ1370068.5857-contig-4861_pt1 | contig 31373 bp, 52 predicted proteins | sample MGYA00561227_ERZ1370068 | MGnify/ENA primary metagenome ERZ1370068 (study PRJEB38410, sample SAMEA6850437) | metagenome | study: Metagenomic assessment of the ecological functions of the soil: analysis of the soil microbiota associated with the...
GATGTGCCCCGTTTCAGTTACGTATTTATTGCTGAATCGGCGAGATCCGCCGCGATCTCGGAATCTGGGTCCAGAAGATTGCCGGCGATGGCGCTTGGCAGCCGGCCTACTTCGAGTTCAGCTTCGGCACTGAACGACGAGGGCCGCGATCCGCGCAGCCTGCAGAACCGGTTCGCGATTGACGGCCGGTTCGTGCTGCGCGGATCGGTCGACCTGATCGAGCATCGTGCCGACCTTGACGTGCCTCCGCGTCACCGATCACAAGACCGGAAAGAACCGATCGAATCCCGATCTGATCGTCGGCGGCGGCGGTGCGCTGCAGCCGGTGCTGTATAGCGCTGGCCATCGAGCAGAGGCTCGGGCAAGCGAGTCGGCCGAGGGCCGACTGTTCTACGCGACCACGGCTGGCGGTTTCGTCGATCACACGCGATTCCGATCACCGACTACAACCGGCACCAGGGCCTGCAGGTGCTCGACGATCATCGACCGCGCGATCGAAGCAGGTTTCCTGGCAGCCGCGCCGGCCGAGCGCGCCTGCACCTGGTGCGACTTCCGGCCGGTCTGCGGTCCCGCGAAGAAGAACGCACCGCTCGCAAAGCGCGCCGACCGGCTTGCCGATCTCGAAGCGCTGCGGAGCATGCGATGACCGCGCAGTTCTCGCTGCCGCTGATCGCAGAACGCGCGCGATCGCAATTCGCGACGCGCTCGACGCGACGCTGGTCGTCGAAGCGGCGGCCGGCACCGGCAAGACCACCGAGCTCGATCAACCGCATCCTGCAGCGTCCTCGAGACCGGGCGCGCGAGCGATGGATCGAGATCGTCGCGGTCACGTTCACGGAGAAGGCCGCCGGCGAGCTGAAGCTGCGGCTTCGCGAAGCAGCTCGAGACGCGGCGCAGCGCGGCGGACGCCGACGACGATGTGCGTCGCGCGGCTTGACGAAGCGCTCGAGCACGCTCGAGGAAGCGCACGTCAACACCATCCACGGCTTCTGCGCCGAGCTGCTCCGCGAGCGGCCAGTCGAAGCGCGCGTCGATCCGCTGTTCGCGGTGCTGACCGAGCCGCAGGCCGACCGGCTGTATCGCGCGCGTTCCGCGGCGTGGCTGCAGCGAGGCGCTGAGCGATCCGCCCGAAGGCGTGCGGCGGCGCGTTGCGCCGCAGCGGCCGATGTTCGCGCCAGCAGGCGTGCCGCGGCCAGCGTGCTGGCGACGGACCGGTCGATCGCCGCTGCAGCGCCGGGCGCGCATTGCTGGAATGGCGCGACTTCCCGCAGCCCTGGCTGCGTCCGCCGTTCGACCGCGCCGCCGTCATCGATCGCCTGATTGCGAAGGCGTGCACCGGTCTGGCCGATCCTCACCGCCAAGCCGACCTGTCGGGCGCGACAACCTGTTTGTCGACACGGACGCGGTTCGCCGGCTTGAGCCGCCAGATCCGGCTCGAGCAGTCGTTCGGGCAGGCGATCTCGACGGCTGGGAAGCGCGGCTGGTCGATCTCGTGCGCGACCGCGGAGTGTCGCCGGACGCGGAAGGGCAGCGGCGCTACGAGTTCAGGAAAGACGTGTCACGCACGCAGGTGCTCGCCGCGCGCGCGACGCGCTGTTCGCCGAGCTGCAGCAGTTTCAAGCGCGACGCGGACGCCGACCTCTGCCGCCTGCCTGCAGCAGGAGCTCGCCGGCGCGACGCGCGGTATCAGGACGCTGAAGTCAGCGCCGCCGGCGCCCTCGACTTCAGCGATCTGCTGGCGCGAGGCGCGCGACCTGATCGCGTCGAACGCAGTCGGTTCGCGAGCACCTGCAGCGCAAGTTCACGCGGATCTTCGTGGACGAATTCCAGGACACCGATCCGATCAGGCCGAGATCCTGCTGCTCCTCGCCGACGGCAGTCCCGGCAAACTGTTCATCGTCGGCGATCGAAGCAGGCGATCTATCCGCTTCCGCAGGACGGACGTCGGCGACCTACTGGGATGCGTGCGCGACGAGCGCTGCGCGCGGTGGCGCGACGTCGTGCAGCTGACGACCAGCTATCGCAGCGTGCCCGGCGATTCAGCGATTTCGTGAACGCCGCCTTCGAGCGTCGAGCATGGCGAACTGCGTCGCGCTGTCAGGCGAGCCGCGACGATATCGATCGCGATGCATCCAGCCGGCCGTCATCGGCGCTGCCGGTGCCGCGACCGTACGCGGCGCAGGCTGCGTCATGAAGCCGTCGGCCAAGGCGATCGACGAGTCGCTTGCCCGACGCGGTCGGCGCCTTCATCGCACTGGCTGCGGATCCGTAGCGGCAGGACGGCGCAGAACGCGACGTGGCGGCGTCGACGCCGACGCTCGAGGGACGTGCGCCATCCTGTTCCGCGCGGTTCGTCAGCTTCGGCGACGGACGTCACGCGTCCGCTATGTCGATGCGATCGAGGCGCGCGGCATTCCGCACCTGCTCGTCGGCGGCAAGTCGTTTCACGGCCGCGAGGAGGTCGAAACCATCCGGGCCGCGCTCGCCGCCATCGAGTGGCCGGACGATGAGCTGTCGGTGTTTGCGACGCTGAAGGCTCGCTGTTCGCGATCGACGACGAGATCGCTGCTCGAGTATCGCCATCGTTTGCGCATTCAGGGCCGCGCATTTCACCCGTTCCGCGTTCCGAAGGAGCTGGGTAGGAATTCCGGTCAGGACCTCGCGCTGACGCGGCGAGCCAATCGGCATCTGACGCCGATTGCCGACGCGCTGCGGCTGCTCGCAGCAACTGCACCGGCCGCCGGAACCATCGGCCGGTTGCCGACACGATCGGACGGCTGCTCGACGGCGACGCGGGCGCACGTCGGGTTCATCCTGCGGCCGGCGGGCGAGCAGGCGCTGGCCAACGTGCTGCACGTCGCCGAGCTCGCGCGCGCAGTGCGAAGCCGGCGGCGGCATCTCGTTCCGCGGCTTCATCGACGAACTGCAGCGCGGCGCAGCGGATCAGAGGCCGCCGAGGCGCCGATTCGTCGAAGAGGGCAGCGACGGCGTCCGGCTGATGACCGTGCACAAGGCGAAGAGGCTCGAGTTCCGCGTCGTCATTCTCGCGGACCTGACGTGCCAGATGAGCCGCGCCGACGCCAGCCGCTACACGCGATGCATCGCGCGATCTCTGCGCGATCAAGACTCGGCGGCTGGGCGCCGCGACGCTCTCTACGATCACGAAGCGGAAGAAGTGGCGCGCGATCAGGCGGAAGGCGTGCGGCTGGCATACGTCGCTGCCACCCGCGCGCGCGATCTGCTGTCGTGCCGGCTCTGGGCGATGAACCGTGGGATGGCGGATGGTTCGAGTCCGCTCAATCGTGCGTTGTATCCGTCGCATCGCGGAGCGGCGATCAGGCGCTCGCGGGCCGAAGTGTCCGGTGTTCAGAGTCGAAGGACACAGTTCTGCAGCGGCCGAACGACGAACCGGCCGGGCCGTGCAACCGTTTGTCCTGGTCAGCATACCCGTTCGATGACTACTCGGTCGTGTGGTGGGATCCCGGCGCGCTCGATCTCGGCAAGAAGCCGGCGTTCGGCGTCCGCCGCGAGGATCTCATCGTCAAGGATGTTCCGAAGAACGTCATTGCCGACGGCAGGAGCCGCTACGATCGCTGGCTGCTCAATCGCGCGCCGACGCACGCGAATCGGGAAGCGTGCCGTCGCTGCGCGTCCAAACCGTCCACGAAATGCTCGAAGGCGCGGATCAGACTTCAGACTTCAAACTTCAGACTTCAGACTTCACACTTCAGACTTTGGATTTGCGCGACTCTTCAACCCGCGATCGTTCCTCCGGCGCTGCGTTTGGTTTGCTTGTGCACGAGTTATTGGCTCAGGCGTCGTTCGATGCAACTGCCGAGGATCTGGTGGACCTGGCGCGCATTCACACGCGTGTCTTGGCGCTGCCGGACGACGACGCCCTTGCGCGCAGCCCGCGCGGTTCATCGTGTTCTCCAGCACCGGCCTCCTTCAACGCGCGCTGCCGCCGACGTTCGCGGTGCGTGCCGGCGGGAAACGCCCGTCACTACCACCGAAGCTGGTGTCCTGGTCGAAGGCGTCGTCGATCTGGCCTTTGAAGAAGATGGCCAGTGGACGGTAGTTGACTACAAGACCGACCGCGAACTGCTGACGATTGGCGAGGACCGCTATCGGCGACAAGTAGCGACATACGCTCTCGCGATCCGCGAGGCAACAGGTCAGCCAGTTTCCGGCGTATTGATGCGGCTCTAATCCAGCCCGCCCCTCAAGTTCGAGTACGCGGAAACGTCATCGGCGAACCAAACAGATCAACCACGAGCCCTGACGGATTGCTTACAACTCAGCAGTCAATGCGCGGGTGAACGGACGCTCCCGGCGACTGAATGTTACACTCGCGTTACGGTGAAATTGCGACGGTTCGCTGTCGCCGCGGTTCCTGGCGATTTGCATCGGCGGCCCCCTCGTGGAGATGTTTGATCAGTGGGATCACACGCTCCAGGACGGCAATGACACGAAGCGGAACGCCGTGGTGGCGGCTCTTGTGCGTTGGCGTTGCGATGGCGATCCGGGATCGTTGTCGTCGCGCGGCTTGCGCGTGGTCGCGTCGAACTCTCGGCCAGACGTTGTACGCGCCTCGAATCATGTTCGGTCGCCGTCGCCTCTCTCGCTTCTCCGATCCCGACGACCAGTCCTCAACCCCGCTGCGGGTTTAGCTTTCTCTCTCTAAAAGCGCCATTCACGCCCGGCACCGACCGCGCATGCGGTCCGCTGTCCTGGCGCGGAGCCGCTGCGTCTGTGATCTACAGTTTGCATTTTACGTTCTGCCTTCAGGCTGCGTTCTTCAGCAGCCTGCCAGAGGAGGTTTTGAAATGCGAGTTAGTAATGGACGTGTCCTGACCGTGTTGTTCGTCACCTGTGGAATGGCTGCGCCAGTGCGAGCCCAGGCCACGTCGAACGCCCTTTCGTCGACGTGAGCGGCACTGCATCATCGGACGGTGCCCGCGATTCCGTACTCCGTTATTCACGCCGACTGTTGACTTCGATCAGGTGATTGGGCAGCCAGCCGGCCCACCGCCGACACCCCGGCACACTGGAATCAAGGCGATGGTGAAGGGCCTCGTCATTGACTTCAAGTACCTCCCTTCTCGCGAGAACCTCTTATGGGCCGGCGATTGGAGGAGGGCTGGCGCTGGCCGTTCATCCGGCTGACGACAACGTGAACCGAGGCTCTCGTGGGTAGCGACTTCGCCTGACAAGTTCTTCAAGTTTGGCGAAGTCCTCGGAGAACTCCCGACGCTGTTGGCGAGCGCGTCGGTCGTGTATGCCGTCGGGCGCCTGAAGGACGAACCCAGAGGTGTCGCACGTCGGGATGGACTTGATTCAGTCGCTCGCGATGGCCGAAGCGTTGACCCAAACGCTGAAATACAACGAGACGGAGCGTCCCGATGGGAGTGGAAAGAACTCGTTCCCCTCTGGTCACGCCGCCGACACGTTTGCGTTTGCGACAGCCCTCGAGCGTCACATGGGATGGCGGTATGCGATTCCCGCGTACACTTTTCGTCCTACGTCGCCATCTCCCGATTGCCGGCGAATCGCCATTGGTTCAGCGATGCGGTGTTCGGCGCGACGGTGGGGATCATTGCCAGGCCGCACGATCACCAGCCACGAAGCGCACCCATTTCCGGTCACGGTCAACTATGTTCAGGCGGGGTCTCGGTCATGTGCGTTCGTCGTAACAAATAGCAGATCGACCTTGAAATGATGTGCTCTGCGGCGTTTCTGGCGACACCACCGTTGTCGCCATGGGGGCTCAGGCGAGGCCGACTTCGTGAATGTTTACTGTAACGATGGCGACAGGGAGCCCGTGGCACGGGATTGGCACGATGATCGGCAGGAGTGTGATGGCCATGGAGTCGTTCCTTAAGGAACAACTCAAGCGACTCCAAGACCTTGCGGCTCCAGATGTCGAGCTTGGCAAAACGCACAGCCGAGTTGTCTGCGGAACGCATGCGCGCGTATGAAGCGCCTCGCCGTTGGCCGACGTCAAGGATCTCCCGGAGTTACAGCTCGCTGGGCGACAAGGGTAGCCGTCAACCGCGGGCGACTGCCGACCACCGTAACCATCCTCGCTCCCGTCGTCGCCGCCGCCGCCGTTCGTGATGAGCTAAGAACTTTCCTACGGACTGCCCAGCAAAGCCAACACCGACAATGGATCGACGCGGGCGCGCGTTAACCCGCACTGCCCAGTGCAGGTGCGGACCCGTGACGCGTCCGGTCGCGCCGACCGGAGGCCTAACGGCTGTTGCGCCGCGACCACCTGTCCTTCATGCACGTCGATGGCCGACATGATGCGCGAGCATCGAGAACATTCCCAGGCCGTGATCGATGATCACCGTGTTGCCTGAAAAATACAGATTCCTCGCGACCGCGATCCGTCCGGCGCTTGGCGCGGCAATCGATGTTCCCGCTGGACTGAGAAAGTCGGCGCCGCCGTGTGCATTCCGCGGCGTGCCGTTGAAGATGCTGCTGCGCGTGCCGAACGCGCTGTTCGTCGATTGAGGAACCGGCGCCGAAAACGCTGTCCACAAACGTTCCGCTGCCGATGACGCCCAGGTGCGTTCGAGCAGCTTCGCTTCCTCGGCAATACGCGCCGCTTCCGATTCTGGTGGCGTGACGAAATCGGGATTGACCGTCAATCGACGGGTGCGAAACGTCTTGGCAACGACCACGAGGTTGCGGGTCGTTGTGAGGTCGTCAACCCACGCTGCGACCGGGTAGGTGCCGGGTTTCACGTCGAGGATCGATGCCGACCAACGCCTGCCACTTGCGATCGCCCGCGGCGAATGGTCGCACGTCGTGCCCGAACGCTTTGAGATGAGGTGGTGGTTGTGGCGTTCGGCTCGCCGGACGCGCGGCGATGGTGACGACGACCAACTCGCCGGGTTGCGCGGCGCGCGACGCGAACGTTACACTCCACAGCGCGATCGTTCGCGTTGATGGTTGACCGCGGCGAGCATCGTGGCCGCCGCCAGCGCTACGAGATCGAGATCCCACGTTTCCGCTACCAGTCCGTGACGTCCGAACGCGTCGATGCCGGTGCTCGCCGACCAGCCTGAACCCGGCGGCCTTGCAGATACCGCGCGCCGCAGGTCAGCTCGCTTTGCGTCCACAACGTGATCTTGCGATAGCCGGCCTCACCGCGCGAACTGCACACACTCGTCGACCAGCCGGCGGCCGAGGTCCGAGCCCCCGCGCGGACGGTTCGACCAGCAGCAGCCGCAATTTGGCGACGGTCTTCGATTTCTTCACGAGAAAGACCGATCCAACGATGACGCCGTTGCGCTCGGCAATCCAGCAGCGTTCTCGCGCGGGATCGAGCTTCTCGAGAAAATCAGCGACGATTTGGGCGACTAACGCTTCGAACTCCGCGTTGTAGCGCCATTCCTGCCAGTAGAGCGCCCCGTGCCGGTGCACCACCCATCCCATGTCGCCGGGCTGATGCCGGCGCAGAGTGCAGGGCACGGCCGCGGCAGTGCCGAGGGCGCTCTCGATGGTGGTCATCGCCTCGACGACTTGCTGCTGTCTGGTCGGCGGCAGTGGTCGAGAAGCGACGCCACTTCGTCTTTGGCGCGACGATCGAGCGGTTGGAACACCGCTCGTCCCCGTGCGGTGAGCCGCAGCAGGCTGCGGCGGGCGTCGGCTTTGGACGCCGTGCGGACCAGCAGTTTCCGGGCTTCGAACCGGCGAAGGATGCGGCTCAGATAGCCCGCGTCGAGCCCGAGATCGCGCCCCAGTTCGGTGGCGGTCGGCGCCTCGCGGTGGGCGAGTTCGTAGAGGACGCGCATTTCCGCCAGCGAATACGGGCTGTCGAGCAGGTGGTCGGCGAGCACCCCGATTTTCCGGGTGTAAAACCGGTTGAAGGCGCGGACCGCGTTTGACCGCGCCCGGCGGCACGATTCGGGAATTACTTGACTGAGTCAACTAATCAGATTATCGCACAAATCCGTTGCGGGCGCGCACCCGGTAATTGCCCGAGCGGACCCGGATGCTGTGGAACTTGCCGTCAGCCGCATGGCTCGACGAATAGCCAATCACGTATCTGGCTGTTCAATTCTTCGGCGATCCGGGCAGTCGCATCGTCCAACTCGGCGGTGCTCTACCACTTCGGTGTGCCCGCCGCTTTCGGCGGTCACCTCGCGCAGCGCCTGCACGTTGACGCGGGTGTTGATCGCCTTACGCTCCGGCGGATCGATGGCGATCGCGTAGACGAACGCGTCGCTGCGCAGCAGCGCGGTGCGGACCTCGCGCAGCGTCCCGTCACTCGCCGTGTCGGCGCCGTCGGAGACGACGAGTATTGCGGCGCGCTGGCGGTTGCGCGTCGCCATCACCGGCAGCGCCGCCGAGCACCGCGTCGTAGACTGCCGTTCCTCCCGAGGGCTGAATGGTGCCGAGCGCTCGTTGGACGATGTCACGATCGCGCCCCCAGGCGGTGAGCGGCCGTGGCCGATGGTTGAACGAGAACACGAAGAACTCGTCGGACGGATCGAGCAGGTCGAACAGAAAGCGATCGACCGCCTGACGCGCGTCGCGGATTCGTGGGCCATACATGCTGTCGCTGGCGTCGAGCAGCATGGCGAGGCCGACCGGGACCCGCTGGTTGGTGAACTGAGTGATGGTCTGGCGCTCGCCGTCCTCGAAGACTTCGAAGGCTTCTTGTGGCAGGTCGCGGACGAGGTGCCCCTCAGCATCGGTGACCGTCGCGGTGATGCTGATGATTTCGACGCCCGACTTGAATGGCTTCGTCGTCGCGGACCGATTGCAGGACCGCCAGCAATGCGACAAGCAGTGGCGAGCGACGGACGCATGAGCTCGCAATGGGCACCCCTTCTAAGGTCGCTCGTCGCTCGTTGCTCGCAGGTTCTTCATTCCGCCCCCTTGACAACGTCGGCTGCGCGGGCGCTAAATAACCGGTAATGTTCGCCTGCGCGTGTTGCCGCTGCTCGTGTTGTCCGGCCGGGGTCGCTCTCCGGCCTTCGCGCTGCGTGCACCGGGTCTCGCGTAACACGTACAACACGAACTCGCCGACAGACGAAGCCCGGAGGTGACCACCTGCCGGGCTTTTGTGTTTGAAGCAGAAATTAGGAATTAAGCATTAAGCGACCAACCCTTTTGACAACCTCTTGGCGTTGGATAAGGATTCAGCACCCATGACGAAATCGAACTGGACGAACCGGACAGGCTCGACGCTGATCGCCGCCGCCGCGCTGCTGATGGCCAGACCGGCGTTCGCGCAATCGCCTGCCGGCGTGTGGGACGCGTCGGTGACGCTGACGCTGGCGAACAACGCCGGCACGAACGAAGTGCCTTTCGCTTCGAAATTATCTGCGGCGGCGCGAATTGTTCCTCGCCGAAGGGGTCGTTCTTCAACGGCGACGAGAAGTCACCTCGACGACCGGCAGCTACGCGAAGGGCGCGCTGTCCTTCACCTACCCGGAATACGGCACACAGCTCGACGCGACGCTGAAAAACGGTCGGCTCGAGGGCCGAGTACCAGCGCGGCACCCGCGGCGCGCCGTATCCGTTCCAGGCCAAACGTTTCACCGCGATCGAAGTCGGCGAGAAGAACATTCCCTTCGATCAACGGACTGTGGAACATCAGGTCAAGAGCTCGAAGGGCGAGTCGGCGTGGAAAATGCATGGTGCGCCAGTCGGGCGCCGAAGCCTCTGCGGTGATTTTGCGGATTGACGGCGACACCGGTGTCCTGACCGGTTCGTATCGCGACGGCAAGTTCGTCCTCAGCCACTTCTCCGGCGCGCGGCCGCTGCGCCTCGAGCTCATCGCCGAAACCGGACGGCACGCTCGCTGTCGTTCAGAACAAGGACGCACCGCGCATTGGTGGCGATGAAGCGCCGACCAGGCGCTGGCCAAAGGCCTGCCGCAGCCCAGCGATCCGTCGGTCTTCACCAGCGTGAAGGATCCGAGCGAGCCGTTGCGTGTTCAGCGTTCCCGATCTCGACGGAAAGATCGTGTCCAACACCGATCCAGCGCTTCCGCGAATAAGGTGGTCATCGTCAGCATCGGCGGCAGCTGGTGCCCGAACTGCCACGACGAAGCCCCGTTCCTCGTCGAGTTGTACGAAGTACAAGTCGCGCGGACTCGAAGTGGTCGCATTGCTCGTTCGAAGAAGAAGCGCAGTTGAAGGATCCGGTGCGTCTGAAGTCGTTCAACAAACGCTACGGTGTGGACTATCACGGTGCTGCTGCCGGGCGAGCCGAAGGAACTGAACGACAAGCTGCCGCAAGGCGTCAATCTGAATTCGTTCCCGACCACGTTCTACCATCGGACGTGACGGCCGCGTGCGCAGCGCGCATGCCGGTTTGCCGGCAAAGCAACCGGTAAAATCCACATCGAGCAAAAAGAGGAAATCGTCGCGCTCGTCGAACGGCTGCTCGCCGAACGGCGCACGACGACGGATCGATAGCGCGCGTTGAGATTGGCGCGGATCCAGCTTTTTCACACCTGCCTGGTCAACGAAATCGACCCGGACGTCCGGCATGGCCGTCGTCCGCCGTGCTCGAGCGCGCCGGCGTCGCGAGGTGGACGTCCCGCGCGACCAGACCTGCTGCGGCCAGCCGCCGTACAACGCCGGCTTCCACGATGAGGCGCGCACGATCGCGCGCCACACCGTATGGGTGCTCGACGCCACTGAGGGGCCGATCGTCATCCCATCTGGTTCCTGCGCCGACATGCTCGTGCATCAGTACGCCGAGCTATTCGCAAACGAGCCCGAAACGCTGAGTGATCGCCCGACGCGTGTCGTCGCACGCTGTCGTGAGTTCAGCCAGTATCTGATCGAGGTGGCGCCATCCGGCGTCGGCGGACACCTTCAGGCGGTCGTGGCGTTTCATCCGTCATGTCACTTGCTGCGCGGCCTTGGCGTCCGCGACCAGCCGCCGGCGTTGCTCAACGCCGTCAACGGCGTCGAGCAGGCCGCGGTGCACGAGTCGGAAGAGTGCTGTGGTTTTGGCGGGCTGTTTTCCGTAAAACACTCCGGTATTTCCACCGGCATGCTCGAGCGGAAGCTGGCCAACATCGAAGCGAGCGGCGCGCAGCGTGTGGTCAGTTGCGACCTTGGCTGCCTACTGCACATCGGCGGCGGGCTGCACCCGCCGCGGCTCGCCGATTCGCGTCCAGCATCTCCGCATGCAGATCCTCGCCGAAGCGAGCGAGGAATGAAGCATTTGTGCATAGTTCGCGCCATGCGAACTGCCAAGCACGCGGCGGCTCTTGCCCCGTTTCTCGTCGCGATCGCGGCTTTGAGTCCGTCGAAGTCGCCGAGCGCGCAGGCGCCGAGCTACGACCTCCTGATCCGCAACGGCCGCATCATCGATGGCACCGGCAGCGCGTGGTACCGGGCGACGTCGCGGTCCGCGGCGACACCGTGGCGTAAGATCGCGGCGCGTATCGACCCCGCCAGCGCCGCTCGCGTTATCGATGCGACGGGGAAGGTGGTGGCGCCAGGATTCATCGACATTCACTCGCACGCACGGCGCGGCATTCTCGAAGTGCCGAACGGCTGAAAACTACGCGCGCCAGGGCGTCACGACGATCATCGAAGGTCCGGACGGCTCCTCGCCGCTGCCGATCAAGCCGCATCTCGACGAAGTGGCCGCCAAGCAGGTGACACCGAACTACGGCCTGTTCGTTGGACAGGGATCGATCCGTGAAGCGGTGATGGGCCCGGTGGACCGCCGCGCGACCGCGGAAGAATTGGAAAAGATGCGCGGCCTGGTCCGCCAGGGCATGCTCGATGGCGCATTCGGCCTCAGCTCGGGTCTGTTCTACGTTCCCGGTACGTTCACGCCGACCGCCGAAGTGATCGAGCTCGCTAAAGTCGCCGGGCAGATGGGCGGCATCTACATTTCGCATATGCGCGATGAGGCGTCGCGAGTGCTCGACAGCGTGCAAGCGAAACGATCGAAATCGGCGAGAGAGGTGGTCTGCCGACGCAGCTGACGCATCACAAGATCATCGGCAAGGCGAACTGGGGCAGCAGCGTCGACACGCTGCGGCTCGTCGACGAAGCGCGAGCCCGTGGCGTGGACGCGACGATCGATCAGTATCCCTACACCGCCTCGTCGACCAGCATCGCCGCGGCGCTGATGCCGGCGTGGGCCTTGGAAGGCGGCCGCGAGGCGACGTTGAAGCGCCTGCAGAACCCGCTCCTGCGCGCAATGAGCTGCGTAATGAGACGGCGCGACTGATTCGCGAGGAGCGTGGCGGCGGCGATCCGAACAACGTGCAGCTCGCGCGCTGCTCGTGGAATACCGTCGCTCGACGGCAAGCGGCTCGGTGAGGTCACGAAAGTTCGCGGCCTCGAGCCGACGATCGAGAACGCCGCCGAAACCGCGCTTGTGGATCGTCGAACAAGGCGGCTGTTCCAGGATTTTCCACGCCATCGAACGAACAGGACCTGCAGCGCATCCTGAAGCATCCGGCGACGATGATGGCGTCGGACGGCGAGCATCCCGATCTTCGGCGAAGGCAGCCCGCATCCGCGCAGCTACGGCACCTTTGCGCGGGTGCTCGGCCGCTACGTGCGCGAGCTGAAAACGATCACGCTCGAGGACGCGATTCGCAAGATGTCGTCGTCCCCGGCGCAGCGGATCGGCCTGGCCGATCGCGGCGTGCTGCGCGAAGGGATGAAGGCCGACATCGCGGTGTTCGATCCGCTGACCGTCGCCGACAAGGCGACCTTCGAACAACCGCATCAGTGCCGGTCGGCGTCTCGCACGTGGTGATCAACGGGCAACTGGCGCTCGACGATGGGAAGATGACTGCGGCAAGGCCCGGACGGATCCTGGTCGGGCCTGCTGGAAGGCGGTAAGTCTGGAAGTCTGAAGTCTGGAAGTTTGAAGTCTGAAGTTTGAAGTCGGCCACGTTCCAACAGAGGGATGTTTGAAGCGGTTTCGTTGCTGGCGCGAGGCAGACTTCAGACTTCCGACTTCAGACTTATCGAAGCCACCATGCGGTACGCGTTACGTAGTCTGCTGCGCACGCCGGGCTTTACAGTCGCGGCGATTCTTTCGATCGCGATCGGCGTCGGCGCGAACACCGCGATCTACAGTGTCGCCAGCGCCGCTGTTGTTGCATCCGCTGCCGTACCGCAACGCCGATCGTCTCGTCATCCTCTGGAATCGCTCTCCCGGACTCGGGATCACCGAAGACTGGTTTTCCACCGCACAGTATTTCGACATCAAGAACGGCCACGGCGGCTTCGAAGAGCTGGCCCTTGCGATCGGTAGCCTGTTCAACCTGCGCGCCGTCGGAGGGGATGGGGCTCCGGTTCGAGCCTGGCCGAGCCGGAGCGGATTGGCACGGATCCGCATGTCGTCCAACCTGCTGCCGATGCTTGGCGCGCGCGCTGCGCTCGGACGGCTGTTCTTGGAGCAGGGAGGATCGCGCAGGCGCCCCGGACGTGGCGATTCTGAACCATGCGACGTGGATGCGCCGTTACGGTGGCGACCCTCACATCCTCGGTCGCACGCTCCTGCTGAACGATCGTCCGTTTCAGATCGTTGGCGTGCTGGAGCAGTCATTCGCGTTGCCGCGCGAGGTGATGCCGACGCTCGGTGGCGCCGAAGACGCCGAGGTCGTCATTCCGCTGCCGCTCGGTTCCGGAGACGTCACCCGCCGCGACCGCGAGGACTACAACATCATTGGACGGCTGCGTGCAGGTGTGGACATCCGGGCCGCGCAAGCCGAAATGGACGCCATCACCGCGCGTCTGCGCCGTGAACACCCGAACAGTACCCGCCAAACGGCGGCCTGACATTTGGCATCGTTCCGCTGCGTGAACAGGTGGTCGGCGATGTTCGCCGAGCCGTGCTGGTGCTGGCGGGATCAGTCGCGTTCGTTTTGTTGATCGCCTGTGCCAATGTCGCCAACCTGCAGCTCGCGCGGGCGATGGGCCGTCGGAAAGAGTTGTCGGTCCGCGCGGCGCTCGGCGCCGGGCGCGGCCGCCTCGCGGCGGACGTCTTCGCGGAAAGCGTGCGCTGCTCGCGGCGGGTGGCGGCGTACTCGCCATTGCGTTCGCGTATGGCGGCGTTGCCTTCATTCGCGCGATGGGTAGCAAAGCGTTCCGCGCCTCAACGAAATCGCGCTGAATCCCGAAGTGCTGGCGTTCACGCTGTTGACCTCTCTGTTGTGCGGCGCGGCTTTTGGCGTCGTTCCCGCTTGGCGCGTCGGCCGCGTCGACGCCAACGATGGATTGAGGGACGCTGGACGAGGGTCCGCCGGCGCCAACTCCGTGTGGGGGGCGGCAATAACACGCGACGCACGCTGGTCGCTGCTGAAGTCGCACTCGCAGTGGTGCTGCTGGCCGGCGCGAGCCTGCTGATTCGCAGTTTTGCGCAACTGCAGCGCGTCTGGCCCGGGTTCAATCCCGCGCAGGTGTTGACATTCGAGCTGACGGCCAACGGACGGCGCTACAACGATGCCGCCGCTGGCGACCGAGATGTACCGGCAGCTCGCGGAACGCCTTGGCAGATTACCGGGAGTCTCCGCTTCCGGCGCCGTCTCGGCGTTGCCATTGAGTCAAATGTTTGCGTGGGGGCCGGTTACCATCGAAGGCCGAGCCCCGGCGCCGGGCGAAGCGTTCCTCAACGCCGACATGCGAATGGTGGCCGGCCGGTATTTCGAGGCGCTGCAGATTCCGTTGGTGGCTGGCCGGTTGTTCGACGATCACGACACCCGAAGCGGGGCAGCCCGTGGTGATCGTCGACGCCTTCATGGCGCAACAGTTGTGGCCGAACGAGTCGGCGCTCGGCAAACGGATCCGGACTGGCCTCGCCGCTTCGACCTCGCCGTGGTTGACCGTCGTCGGCGTCGTCGGTCGCGTCAAACAATATTCGCTCGACGTCGATTCGCGCATGGCGATGTAAGCTTCCCCATTCGCAGTACCCGGCGCGGGCGATGAATGCGGTGCTGCGCAGTGATCGCGATTCGACATCTCTGGTCGGCCCCCGTGCGCGAGCAGGTTCGCGCCGTCGATCCCGACTTGCCAATCTATCGACTCCGCACGATGGACGAGCGTGTCGGCGAGTCGCTGGCTCGCCGCCGGTTCGCCATGTTGCTGCTGACGACGTTCGCGGCACTGGCGTTCGGATTGGCTGTGGTCGGCGTCTACGGCGTGATGGCTTACCTGGTCAGCCAGGGAACGCGTGAGCTTGGCATCCGGCTGGCCCTCGGCGCGACACCCGCGCGCCATTCTCGCCCTCACTCATTTCGCGCGGCATGGCAGTGTCGGCCGCTGGACTGTTGGCAGGCGTCATCGGCGCGTTCGCGCTGACGCGCTTCATGCGCAGTCTGCTGTTCCAGGTCGAACCGTCGGATCCGGTTACGTTTGTGTCGATTCCGGTCGTGCTCGGACTTGCTGGCGCTCGCGGCGACGTACGTGCCGGCCCGCAGGGCTGCGCAAATCGACCCCCTTCAGACAAATTAGAGACGAATTAGCGACGACAACGTACCAGTATTTGTTGCCATTCCGCCCCTATACTTTTCTCTATGAAATCAGTGGTCTGTGCGGTTGTGACTACAGCAGTTCTTGGCGCTGGGGTCACCGCCCAACAGACAGGGCAGGCGGCCAAGCCCGCGGCCCAAACCGCGCGGCCGGCGACCCCCTGGGGCAACGACATCTGGTACGCAGGCGCCAGCAAAAATGGCCGCCGCGCACGCAGTTCCGGTTCCGGCGAGTGAGGCACAAAGCAAGCTGGTGGCGCAATGCCGCGCCGGTTGTCGCAGCGAGAAAGGCAAGGCCGGCGGGTTGACGCTGGTCGGGTTCGATGCGGCGAAAGCTCGACAAGAGCGCGGAAGTTGCCGAGAAGATGATCCGCAAACTGCGCGCCGGCATGATGCCGCCGCCCGGGGCGCGGCGTCCCGGACGCCGCTGCGCTTAGCAGCCTGCGTCGACACGCTCGGAAACGAAGATCGATTCCGTCGCCGCGCTGAATCCGAACCCCGGCTGGCGTCCGTTCCAGCGGCTGAACCGCGCCGAATACTCGCGAGCCGTGCAAGATTTGCGTGGGCCTGCAAGTTGACGCTCAACTCGTTCCTGCCACCGGACACCATCAGCAGCGGTTTCGACAACATCGCCGACGTGCAGAACTTCTCGCCGACGCTGATGGAAGGATATCTGCGCGCGGCCAGCCAGATCAGCCGGCTGGCGGTCGGCGATCGCGGCGCCAGCGCGACGTCCGTGACCTACAAGATCGGCCGCACCCTGTCGCAGATGCGGCACGTCGACGGCACCCCTGATCGGCAGCGCGCGGCGGCATTTCGGTGATGCACGTCTTCCCGGCCGACGGTGATTACGTCATCAAGGTGTCGATGCACAACGAACCGCTCGGCGGCATCTACGGCCGCTACTCGATGCTGACGATGGGCATCAAAGAGCAGGTCGAGGTGTCGGTGAACGGCGAGCGCGTCGCTGCTGATCGAAGTCAGCCCGTCAGCCAGCGAAACCGACTTCGGCCAGAACGGCGGCGCCAACGGCCTCGAGATGAAGACGCCGGCGATTCACATGAAAGCCGGTCCGCAGCGGCTGTCGGTCGCCTTCATCCAGCGGATCGACGGTCCGGTGGACGATCCTGATTGCACCGCTCGAGAACACGCTCGCGGACGTGAACATCAGCTACGGCGTGACCGCGTTGCCCGCATATGCGTGACATGGCGGTGATTGGTCCGACCGTGGTCACTGGCGTTTCGGAAACCACGAGCCGCAAGAAGATTTTTACCTGCCGCCCGGCTGACCGCGAAGCGAGGAAGAAACCTGCGCGGCGCAGATCGTCAAGAACCTGACCGGTCAGGCGTATCGCGGGTTCTCGTCGCCTGACGACATCCAGGACGCGATGGAGTTCTTCGCCAAAGGGCGCAACGACCGGCGACTTCGAGAACGGCATCCGCCTGGCCTGCAGTCGATTCTGGTCAGCCCGCGATTCCTGTTCCGGCTCGAACAGACGCCGACCAACTACGATGAAGACCGCGGCGGCCCTATCGCGTCAGCGACCAGGAACTGGCGTCGCGGCTGTCGTTCTTCCTGTGGGGCGCTGGTCCGGACGCCGAATTGATGAAAGCGGCCAACAGCGGCGCACTGCGACATCGCCTCGGCCTCGAGAAGACAGGTTCGCCGCATGCTCGCCGATCAAGCGGTCGGAAGCGCTGTCGACCGCGGTTCGCGGCGCAGTGGCTGCGGCTGCAGGATCTCGAAAAGATGATCCCGACTACCCGCTGTTCCCGCACTGACGACACGCTGGCACAGGCGATGATCAGCGCAGACCGAACTGTTCTTCGACAGCATCGTCCGCGAGGATCGCAGCGTCGCTGGATCTGTTGACCGCCGACTACACGTTCGTCAACGAGCGGCTGGCGAAGCACTACGGCATTCCGAACGTGACCGGCAATCAGTTCCGTCGCGTGCCGGTGCCGGACGATATCGCCGCGGCCTGCTCGGCCAGGGCAGCATCCTGACGCTCGACGTCGGTCGCCGATCGCACCTCGCCGGTGCTGCGCGGCAAGTGGGTGATGGAGGTGCTGCTGGGCACGCCACCGCCGCCGCCGCCGCCGAACGTTCCGGCACTGGACGATTCGGTCAAGGCGAATGAACGGCGGGACGATGTTGTCCACGCGGCAACGCATGGAAGAGCACCGCAAGAACCCGACCTGCAATGCCTGCCATCGCTTCATCGATCCGCTTGGTCTGTCGCTCGAGAACTTCGACGCGACCGGCGCTTGGCGGATCAAGGACAACGAAGTGGCGGTCGACGTCGTCGGCGATCTCTACGACGGCACCAAGATCGACGGGCCGAAAGGGCTGCGCGACGCGCTGCTCCGCCACCAGGACATGGTGTTGCGCAGCTTCGCGGAAAACCTGCTGACCTACGCGATCGGCCGCCGTGTCGAATACGCGGACATGCCGACGGTGCGCGCGGTCGTCCGCGACGCCGGCAAGAACCAACAACAAGCTCTCGGCGTACGTGATGGGCATCGTCAACAGCCCGGCGTTCCGCATGGCGAAACCCGAAACCCAGACCAAGGCCGTTAACACCGACGTTTCGAGATAAAGGAGATTCGGATGTCGTTCCTCACGAAGAAGCAACTGTCGCGGCGCACCGTCCTGAAGGGGATGGGCGTGACGATGGCGCTGCCGTTCCTCGACGCGATGGTGCCGGCGCGCGCCGTCGGCGCGCCGCTGCTGGCGGCAAGAAAGATCCGCCTCGTCGCGGTCGAAATGGTGCATGGCTCCGCCGGCAGCTCGGCAGATCGGCATCAAGAAGAACCTCTGGGCGCCGGCGGACGTCGGCCGCGACTTCGATCTGTCGCCGACCAGCCTGTCGTCGCTCGAGCCGTTTCGCGACCACCTGACCATCGTCAGCAACACCGACGTGCGCAACGCCGAGGCGTTCACCGCGCCGGAAATCGGCGGCGATCATTTCCGCTCGAGCGTCGGTGTTCCTCACGCAGATGCATCCGAAGCAGACGCAGGGCTCCGACGTGCAGGCCGGGACCTCGCTCGACCAGCATGTACGCGCAGCGCTTCGGCCAGGACACGCCGATTCCGTCGATGCAGCTGTGCATCGAGAACGTCGACCAGGCGGGCGGCTGCTCGCTACGGCTATTCGTGCGTCTATACCGATTCGATCAGCTGGGCGTCGCGCGCGACCGCAGCCGCTGCCGATGGTGCGCGACCCGCGCGTCGGTGTTCGATCAGCTGTTCGGCGTCGGGCGCGACGCCGGGCCGAGCGCGCGGAGCGGCGCGCCGAAGACCGCAGCATCCTCGACTGGTTGACGGCGCTCGGTCGACGCGGCTGCAGAAGCGACCTCGGCGCCGCCGACCGCGCGCGGCTGACCGACTACCTCGACGACGTGCGCGAGATCGAGCGCCGGATCCAGAAGGTCGAGGCGCTACAACAGCAGCGGCGAGCAGCGCGAGCTGCCGGCGCGCCGATCGGCGTGCCGGATTCGTTCTCCGAGCACGTCAAGCTGATGTTCGACCTGCAGGCGCTGGCGTTCGCGTCGGACATCACGCGCGTCTTCGCGTTCAAGCTGGGACGCGACGCGCTCGAACCGCGCCTATCCGGAAAGCGGCTTCAAGGGCGCGTTCCACTCCGCGTCGCACCACGGCGAGCGCGAGGATCGGATTCTCGACTTCGCGAAGATCAACACGTATCACGTCAGCATGATTCCGTATTTCCTCGAGAAGCTGAAGAACACGCCGGACGGCGACAGCAACCTGCTCGAGAACACGCTGCTGATCTACGGCTCGCCGATGGGCGATTCGAACCTGCACAACCACAAGCGCGTGCCGCTGTTCCTCGCCGGCCACGCCGGCGGCGCGCTCAAGGGCGGACTGCACGTCACAGCGCGCCGGACGGCACGCCGCTGGCCAACGTGATGCTGTCGGTGCTCCAGAAGGCTGGGCGTCGATGACATCCAAGCGTTCGGCGACAGCACTGCCGCGTCTCGATCTGAACGCGGCCGGGTGCCACCACTACAGTCGCGTAGTGATTGGGGATTGGGGATTGGGGATGGGGTTCATAGGGATTGGTTGGTATGGCTACACAGACTGATGAAAACTGGTTCCCTTGCCGTGATCGGTGCTGCGCTGTCGCTATCGGCGCTGTTGTCGGCCGCGCCGGCTGGCGACGGTGGCTGATGCCGCGCAACTCGGCGACCGCGACGCGGTGAAGGCGCTGCTCAAGCAGGCCGCCGACGTCAACGCTGCGCAGGGCGACGGCATGACCGCGCTGCATTGGGCGGCGATGAAGAACGACGCGGAACTGGCGCAGACGCTGTTGTGCGCCGGTGCCAACGTTCGCGCGACGACCCGGATCGGCAGCTACACCGCCGCTGTTGCTCGCCGCCGAAGAGCGGCAATGCGGCGGTGATGGAGCCGCTGATTGCCAACGGCGCCGGACGTCAAGGCGCGACGACGGCAAACGGCACGACGCCGTTGATGTTTGCGGCGGCATCGCGGGCAACACGGACGCCGTCAAGTTGCTGCTCTCGACAAGGGCGCAGACGTCAACGCGGTGGAGAGCACTCGGAGGCTTCGAACGCGGCGATGTTCGCGGCCGCGGACAACCGCGCCGATGTCATCGCCGTGCTTGCGAAGCGAGGCGCCGACCTCAAGGCCACTTCGAAGCTGGTGGACTTGAACAACAGCGGTGATCGCGAGAAGCTCGGCGCAGTCCTGTCTCGGCAATCCGGCAACCGCCTCCCGGCCAGAGCCAGCAGGGCAGTCCGCGGCAGCCGCAGCAGAATCGCAACTTCCCGGGCGGCCGCGGCCTGCAGGGAAGGCCGGAATCGATCGTCAGTATCAGCTCAACGGAGCTGATCTACGCGCAAGGCGGCATGACGCCGATTCATTTGCGGCGCGGCAAGGGCACATCGGACGCGGCGCGGGCGCTGCTCGACAACGGCGCGGACGTGAACATTCGGCAGCGCCAGCGACAAGAACGCCGCTGCTGATCGCCGCACCATCAACGGCCAGTTCGATCCTCGCAAAGATGCTGCTCGAGCGCGGCGGCGATCCGAACTGTCCGCGGGAGAACGGCGCGACGCCGCTCTACGGTGTGATCAACTGCATGCGTGGGCGCGAAGTCGCTATATCCGCAGCCGCGTGCGCATCTCAATCAGAAGACATCGCGCTGGACCTGATGTCCGCGCTGCTGGACAAGGGCGCTGAACCCAACGCGCGGCTGAAGAAAAGGTTTGGGTACTCGGGCTGACACGCTTCGACCTGTCGGGCGTGGACGAAATCGGCGCGACGGCGTTCTGGCGTGCCGCCTACGCCAGCGACGTCGCAGCCATGAAGATGCTGGTCGCGCACGGCGCCTGATCCGAACATTCCGTCATGATAAGGTGCCGGGCGCGCCGCACCGCCGACGTCGAGCGCGACGATGCAGGATGTCTCCGAAGGCGCCGCCGATTCCGGTTGGCGGCCCTGGCGTGCCACCGCTGGTTGCAGCGGCGGGCAGCGGCTACGGCGAAGGCTTCGCCGCCAACTCGCATCGCTTCGCGCCGACCGGCATGATGGCGGCGGTGAAGTATCCTCGTCGAGGAACTCGTGCGCCGACGTCAGCGCGAAGGACCACGAAGGCAACACTGCACTGCACAACGCGGCAGCGCGCGGCGATCGTCGAGATGATCAAATGCACTGGTGTCAAAGGGCGCGGACGTGAAGGCGTGAATCGCGAGGGCAAGACCACCGCCGATATGGCTAACGGGTCCGGTGCAGCGCGCATTCAGCCGTGGCCCGAAGCCCTGGCGCTGCCTCGAATCGGCTCGGCGCCAAGAACAATCACGAAGTGATGTGAGGATTGCTAAGAACTGGGGACTGGAAGTAAGATTCTTCACGTTCTCGGTTCTGAGTTCAGACAACTATTGCAGAAATGTTGTCGCGGCTGTCGCGTTTCGAGCGCGGCGGCGTACGATCGCCGCTGCCGCGTTTTACGACGCTGCCGTCACTCGATCAGCTCGCATAACAGTTCATCCGACACGCCGCGGTACGACGCCGTCGCTGCAGATCACCAGGCGCTAGCCTTCGTCCATGATGTGCTCGGTGAACGTCGACATCGACCTGATCCTGACCCGCCGATCACCGCCGTCAGGACGTGGCGCATCGAGATGCAGCGCGCCAGCGCTTCCGGTTCGATCGTCGGGTCCTGCGTCCGGATGGTTTCCACCCAGGTGTGATCGGTGGTCAGTTGCTTGATCTGCCAATCGGCCACCAGATACACGCGCGAATCGCCGACGCCGCAGATTGCCGCGGTTTCCACCTTCGACGCGGAACGACCACGCGATCGTCGATCCCCATCCCGGTGAACTTTGCTCCTGCTGTTCGCCAGTGCGATGCACAGTGACGGTTCGCCAGCATCACGGCGGTTCGCACTCTCGGTTGCCTGAGTAGCTGAGGCACACGGTCGATGCCGGACGGTCAGGTATGTTCGCTTTCGCGGGCGCTGCGCTCGATGAACCCGTGTGATCGTCTCCGACTGGCCATCTTCGACGCGACCTCGCCGGCGTTGACGCCGCCCATGCCGGTCGGCGACCACAGAACAGGCCGAGCGCCTTGTCGACGAGGATCGGTGTCTTCGCTGTGGGGACGAACTCGATCCCGGTGTGGCTGACGCCATGGGCCGCGAGCATGACCCCGTAGTATATTTCCACCACTTCATCGAGGTCCTCATGCGTTTACGAAATGCACTAATCGCCGCCATCGTGGCCGCCTTCGCCGTCGGCGGTGTGGCCCAGAAAAACAGCGCCTGAATCCGGTGATCGACCTGCTGGAACAGGGAAACCGGTCTTCGGCGCTCTGACCGGCCGACTAATCCGATGGGGCGCCGCGGCGCGCCGCCGCCGCCGGATGCCGCCAAAGAAAGCCGCCGCCGACACCTGGCGAAAGACGCACTCGCCTATCCGGATGCTGATTTTCTGTTCAGCGGCGGCATGGAGGCGGCGTCGACCGCGGCCTTCCGGCGTTCATCGATTTTGCCAACGCCACCAAAGAGGCGGGCGCGCTGCAGAAGTCGCCGTTTGCCCGCCTGCCGCATCCGCTCGTCGTGAAGACGTCGAAAATCTCGGAAGCGACCCCGAGCAGACCGTCAGCTAATATCAGCCGCGTCAGCTGAACGTCGGCGTCAGCGGCATCGATGTTCGTCGAGGCCGAAAGCGCCGACGAAGTGCGCGCCGGGCATCAGCCGCCATGCGCTTCAAGTCGAAGCGGCGGCACGCGGCCCGACGATGTCGGCGCCGCGCCGGCGTACTGGGGCATGGACCGAGGCGCAGTACAGCAGAAGGCCGACCTCTGGCCGCTCAATCCGGACGGCGAGCTGATCAACTGGACGATCGTCGAAAGCAAGGAAGGGCTCGCGCACGTGCGCGAGATCGCCGCGGTCAAGGGCATCGGCGTGCTGTGGCCCGGCGCCGGCACGCTGCGCGGCGTGTTCTCGACGACCAACGCGACAGGCGAGCGCGTGCTCGACACGGCCGGCGTGGGAAAACGCGATTCAGCAGGTGCTGGCCGCGTGCAAGGGAATTCAACGTGCCGTGCGGCTTCCCGGCGACCGCCAACGACATCGAGCTGCGCATGAAGCAGGGCTTCAGCGTGTTCGTGATGAACTGGGGCGACGCCGGCTTCAGACGAGTGGAGATCGGTCGCAAAGACCGCCGGACGGTGAAGGCGATCGGAAGCTATGAGTCTGAAGTCAAGTCTGAAGTCTGCATTACTCGACGGGCGATGTGACTCGAAGACACCCATTGGAGCGTGGCAGACTTCACACTTCAGACTTCAGACTTCCAACCTCAGACTTCAGGTGGCGCCACTGATCCACACTCCCCACGTTCCGTCGCGGCGACTGTGGAACGCGACGCGCCGGCCGTCGGGCGACCAGGCGAATTCCTCGGCGGTCGGATCGGTCAGCGCGCAGCGCATCGATCCGTCCGACAGATCCACCAGCCAGGCGCCGTGGCGCGAAACCTGGAAGATGACGTGTCGTCCATCGGGCGACACCGCAGGCGTCCGTATCAGACGGCCTGGCAAGGGTGATCGGAGCGTCTGCGTGTGCCCGTCGGTCAGGTTCAGCACCGCCAGCCGATCTTCATGGGTGTAGGCCACGGCTTTGCCGTCGGAAAGCTCACGACGCATTCCAGGTTTGACCGTAGCGAGAAAGTTGGTGAGGCGCCGCGTTTCCCCGGTCGCGACGCAGTCAGCCACCAGATTCCAGACGCGCGTGGCCGCTGCGGTTCGCCGCCGTCACGGAATGCCAGCTGCTGACCGTCAGGCGACCAGGTGGGAATTGCAGCATATCCGGGCCCGCTGATGCGGTGCACGTTCGAGGCCGTGCGCGCCGCGACATAGACGCCGCGCTCGCCGTCGCGGTCGGAATCGAACGCGATCCGCGAACACCATCGGGTGACGGCTGCACGTGATCAATTCCTTGCCCCATCGTCGAGAATCGTCATCACTTCGAGATCGTCGCCGAGGGTTTTTCAGCGAGCGCGCTGCGGGCATCGGACGGTCGTCCGGTGTGATGAAGACGCGGTTCCGTTCGAGGCGAATGTCGACGAACACATCGTGCCCTCGGCACGCGTCGCCGCACGGACCGCGGCAGTCGCTGGCGTCATGCGGCTGCGGAGATGGTGGCGACTGCGCCGCGTCGACGGTAGCGCGGCACGATCCGGTCGCAGTTCGATCGGGCTGGCCGTGGCAACGGCGGCGGGCGCGATCCTGGCGGGCCGCAGGTGCGAGACCGAACGTCGCTCGCGGCAAACGAAATCGACGCAGCGGCAGTGTAATCGCTGAACCACGAGACACGTGACGGCGGTCGTGATGGTGGCGGCAGATGGCTGGGCGAGCAGAACTCGTCAGATGAACTCGACCGCTGGTAGTAATGCATCAGAGTCGGCGAAAACGTGCGCCGAGCGCTCAGTGGCGGCGGGAAAAGCTGCAGTAATCGGTTTTCACGCGGGAGTTCAGACGGAAGAAGTCGTCTGGTGACGCGCGCAGCACGTGGCGCGTTTCCGCGCTCGTAACGAACCAGGACGTCGAGGAGAGCGCTCTGCGACCGAGTCGAACGGCGACGCGTCCACTTCGTTCAGCGCGCGGGCAATCGTGTGGTCGAATCCGCCCGGCACGCGCACGACGGCGGTCGAGCGCGGCAGCATTCCCGTCGAGTAGCGCGCCGATTTCGGAAACGGCTGGCGTAACCCCGCAATGCGGACACACCACCGCGCCATCCTTGCCAATCTCGACGTTATCGAGTGTCGGTGGTCGAACGGTGGCGTCAGCTCGTCGCTTCCTGACGCTACGGCCGCAATCAATTGCTGAACAACGGCGACCGCTCCATTGCGCTTCAGAAAGCGACACCCCGGCTGATAAATTCCGAAACCGGTTTTCGTTGTGGCATTCATGGGGCGATTGCGAGATCCGCGCTAATCATGCGTAGCCTGATAGCATGACGAATAGCGGCAGACTGTCAAAAAGAAGAAACCAGCAGAGGACGCAGAGCACGCCGAAGAGTATGTATCTCTGCGCTGCTCTGCGCGCTGCGCGGTCTCTGCGGGTTTTTCTGGACCACCTAAATCGCGGCGCCGCCGAGCTTCGTTGCTTAATACCGGAGCGTGTGCGGGGATCTTCAATGCCCTGACCTGGCTCGATCTTGTCGGGGTCGGACGAGTTGGTCGCGATTTGCCGCGAAGATCTCCGGATACGCCTGAGCGTGCCGCCCAGCAATTCCTTCGCGATCTTGCTGCTGAGTGTATCGCCCGACTTCACGGTGTATGTCGATTGCAGCAGGCGTGGCGGCGCTGCCGCCGAGTTGCCTTGATGTCCGCAATGACCTCGTCTGGCCGCGTCGGAATGCGTCTTGATGGCGTCCAGATCTTGCCGGCCTCTTCCTGCGTTGCAACAGTGGCCCTTGAAAGTAGAGCTTTCCGTCGCGCCTTCAGCAGCCGCCCTGGAGGTTGAAGCCCTGGCCGTTTCGATGGCGTAGCGATAGCTTGCCCGTGAGTAAACCCATGTTGTGTTGCCTCCGGTGCCCAGGGTGCAAATCACCGGGCCCCCGCCCTCCCGCCTCCGTTGCCTCCGTCCCCTCCCCTTTGTGTCCTTTGTCCCCTTTGTGTCGCCTTGTGTATGCCAACCCGGAACCATTTCTCATCGTCTGCAACGTCTCAGCAACACAGGAGTTGGCCTGAGGCGGCATGACATTGTTGGGAAACGGCTGTTCGGCAAGAGTGAACCACCCAAGGCCCCGCAGTCCGCGTCTGCGTGGAGTGCAGGATGCCGGTCGCGCGGAACACAAAGAATGGTGCTCGATTCTGCAGGGGCAGCGTGAAGTTCAGCGCGCCAGCCAGCAGAATGTCCCCAAAGCAGTCAAAACGGCTTAATCCAATCTTGCAGGCAGGGCGGGTCAGCGCGCCGCGCAGCTCCGCTGCCCGCTCCATGATCTCGCGCGGAGCTACGGCGGGGCAGGCCGCGCTTCCGGAATAGAATTCCTACCTCGGGGGTTCGGTCAGTCACATGCGCACTACCGCACGCGCCGCCGTCGCTTGTCTTGCTGGGTCTTTGGCTGTCGCCGGTGTCGGCGCGCACTCGGCGGCAACGTCAATTTGTCCCGTCGGTCGTTGCCGGCGCAGCGAGGCGCCGCGTGTCCGGCGAACGCGCAAAAGCCAATCTCAATTTCACGCTCAGGGATCTGAACGGTCGCGACGTGAAGTTGTCGGACTACCGCGGCAAAGTGCTGCTGCTCGATTTCTGGGCGACCTGGTGCGTCCCGTGCAAAGTCGAAATCCCCGCCTTGTCGATCTCACCAAGACCTATAAGGCGAAGGGATTCGAAGTGATCGGCGTGGTGGCGATGGACGAATTCACGAAAGCCAAGCCGTTCGTGCAGCAATACGGGATCAATTACACGGTGTTGAACGGCGTCGATCGCGAGGACATCGAGGATGCATTTGGCCCGCTGTTCGCGTTGCCGACGTGCCGCTGATCATCGCCCGCGACGGCCGTATCTGTGCGCGGCATGTTGGCCTGCCGCCGCTGAATGCGGCACGGATGCGTCGGTGAACGCCGTAAAGAGTCGTTCGCCGCGTCGATCAAACCGCTTCTCTAATTCACGAAGCCTCGAATCACACGAAGCCGGTGGGTCACGGCGATCGCCCCGGTGACGCGTGATAGAATCGATGTTCGCCCCGTTCACGCCCTCGCCGGCGTAGCTCAGTTGGTAGAGCAGCTGATTCGTAATCAGCAGGTCACCAGTTCAAGTCTGGTCGCCGGCTCCAAAATCACAAGCAAATCCATCGATCACTCTGACGGTAAGGTTCTGAGGCGGGCATTACAACGCTCGTGCAGGCGGAATCCGACCACGACCGATCAGTCAGGCCATTCGGCCCCTTGCGGGTTGTGGTGTCGAGCGACCAATGACCAATACCGGAGGGTAATCGCGGAGTCCCGATGCCCGAGCTGCTTTTTGACAGCCGTGATGGGACCAACCGCCTGCAGCCCAGCTTGCGAGGCGAACGTGGCGCATTTGATGCGGGCCGCGTCGGTGTAACTCTGCCTTGTCGAGCGGCAGCCGGAACGACCGACGGGTGTTGCAGTCGTCGAACGCAGTGCCAGGCTCGTGCAGAACACCATTCGGGACGGGCCTGCCCAAGCTTCAACCAGACCGCGCTGTCGGCGTCGCCAGCAGGAGGACTGGGCGCAGGTTGGCAGGAGACAGGTCCGACACGCCGCTGTTGATGGTTCTTGGCGTGGTCACCTTGCCCCGGACCAGACTGCGGCGCACCTGGATGTACCCAGCCGTGCCAGTCAGGAATCGCCCCATTGAAGCGCCAACAGTTCGCCGATCCGCATCGGTAATCGGGCGGTAAGCACCCACGCGTGCCCCTCCGGGAAATGCTCAGCGGCCGTCGCGATCAGCAGGTCGGCTTCGTGCTTCGTGAACGGATCGATCTCCAGTTCCCGGAGCTCGTCGCCGCGTCGTAGGTAGCTCCGCATTGCCAGCGCGGGATTGGCGACCAAGAGCCCGTCGTCGGCCGCCTGAGAGAGGACCACGCTCAACGTTCACAGAAAATCCCCGGACGAGGTTGATTGTCAGATCCTTCGCGCGCACCGTCGCGACTGAGTTCTCGGCTGGCACCGTCAGACAATCTGAGCCAGAAGGTCCAGCGACCAGCGTCACGCTCGCACAGCTCCTGTCGGCACGATCGGCGCCGGGCCACCAGCCCTTCGAAGCGCCGAAGGCGTTCATCCGTGCGATGCGGTTCGCGGTGTCAGCGAACTTCGAGCTGTCATTGTCGGTGATCGCGATCCGGCGCTGTTACTGCGAAAACCAGCGACAACCCATGCCACGCCCCAAACGAGCGCAACCGGCCCAACACCGACCACCAGAAAGAACGGGCCTTTGAACTCTGAGTCGAGCGACGAGAGGACAACCACCCTGCGACCCGCGTCGAGACGAATACGGCGAGTCGCTTCGGTCCTGACATTTCCTTCGCTAGACCCGGCGACATAGAACAGGGGGCACGTCTTCATCGGGGCCTCCCATTTCCAGGGGAAGTGTCACGCGGAAGAGCGTCGTTGCGCGCGTCCGTTCGGCGTCAAACAGTCCGTAAGCCGTTCCGCGAATCTGAAAAACTGATCGCCCTTGTCGTGAGAGGTTGAAGCCGCCAAGTCTCTTCATGTTCGTCGGATGGTAACCGAAACCGAGGAACTCTATTTCTTCCGCCTGCAACAGAAGATCGTGAGCCCGTAAACTGCGGAGTATCATCGGTATGTTTTCATGGACGACGCTGATACTCTCGGCTGCGGCTTTGATCGCCTCCACCGTTAGGTTAGGAAAGTATTGACGGCTCTTGGGTGCTCAAGATCGAGAAACGGCAACGACCCCAATGATCCGTGCAGATGTTCTATCGGAATGTCGTCGAGCAATCGCGCGCTGCATCCGCCGGGCCGACAGCAAACCGTTCTTGTAACGCAACCATCATAGGAAATGCTCGAACGACCGATCGTAGTTGAACGTCAGGACAGCTAGCTCGTTCTTGCCGAAGTCACCATTTTTGCACCCATTCGCTCGAGCACATATGCATCTTACCGTTGCGCGACGAGGGGGTTTTGGCAGACCGGGCCAAGGGAAAACAAACGCTTCTCGTCTTCGTGTGGTATCAGAACGGCAGCAATGGCAGCCTTGCCAATGTCGATAAGTTCGGGTCGGCTTCAAGAAATCGATAGAACTCGTGGCCGCTCTCTCAGGCTGTCGGCGAATGCTGCCGGAATGCGCTTGGTGTGAATGGGAGCACGCTTCACACAGCAATTGTCGTTGGCCTTCGTTTCAGTACAAAAACGCGGTCGTTTCGGCGACAAGGCTGTTTCCAACAGGGAATCCGTAAGGCGCGCTCGCTCCGCTCCGACGCACGAAGACCGTTGGCTTTGTGATCATGGTCGACTGTGAAATCCTATCTACGGGCTTCGGACCGCTGAATGACGCGACGGCAGATCAAAGCGACGATCCGGCGATCGATCGCGACTCGACGACGAGCCGCGCGTTGCGGCAACCGAGACGATGAGTTGTCGGTCAGCGGTCAGTTGTGGCCGCGGCATGTCGATTCGGTGGGCGCCCGAGGGGCCGTCGTAGCACGGTGGATACAGCCACCGCCAAACCACAAGTCCGACGACAAGGGCCCATACGAAGCGACCATTACGCTTGTGGCGCTCTTGGTGCTCCGCCGAAGTCAGAACGTCTTGGTTGCAGTGCGGGCGAAGTAGGCACAGAGCCTCACTTGCTGAACGGTCCTCAATAACCCAACGCGATCAGCCGCTAACGTGAAATGGCGATGATACCGCTTTTGCCTGCGGCAGGGGTTGCTACGATCGGGCCTCAACGAACCTGATATGCCCTACAACGCCTCCGTTCTCAGGGTGATGATCGGCTCCCCGTCGGATGTTCGCGAGGAGCGGAAAAGCGTCGAGCACGCCGTTCACGAGTGGAACGTCATTTCACAGCGAAAATCGCCGCCAAGTAAGCTCTGCCAGTTGCTTGGGGAGAATAGTTCGCCTGCTCTAGGCGCCCGCGCGCAAGAAGTGATCAACCGGCAACTTGTTTCACCAGGGCGATCTTCTCGTTGCGATTTTCTGGACGCGACTTGGCACACCGACTGGCGACATAAAGAAGCGGCACAGTAGGGGAGATCGAAGCACTTGACTGACGGAAAGCCCGTCATGTTGTATTTCTCGAATCAGCCGGTGGCTCCCGATTCGCTCGACGCCAGATACGCGGCCCTCGCGCCTTCAAAGGCTATCAGCGTTCGATCGTGGCCTCGTCCGGGAGTTCGATCGATCGAGCAATTTCGCGAGAAGTTTCGACGGCATTTGGCGCAGACGATCATCGAAAGATTCCCCTCGACGGACGCACCCGACCTACCGTCGATCCCTGCTGTATCCCGCCGAACGTGAACGCCCCCGTTGTCGTCGACAGATCGTAACCTCGTGACGGACCTGACCCCAGAGCACAGGAACTATTGATCAAACGGAAAAGACAAGAACGGCACGGTTCTCGCCGTGAAGACATTTAAGGGGGTTTCCGTTACAGCGAATGGTAAGACGTTCGGAGAAGGCGCTGATCCTCGATCGAGGCTCGTCTCAGGCGTGCGATTCGTGAACTTGTGTCAGCCGGACTACTCGAACAGCGCGACCCCCAAAGGACAAGTGCTGTCGATAACCGATGAAGAGGTTTCAGTAGTCCGATTTGTTTGACGGTGCCCGCCAGCGAATCGAGCGAGAATTCCAGTTCCTACAGCCGAAAGAGAACCAGATCCTCGCGTGCATGCTGGCGAAGAATCGAAATGATCGGTGCTGCCTGACGGTGAACAAGCAGCGACGCTAATCGCGAAGGGATTCTTGAAGCTACCGGCGCAGCATGACCGTTCTGCCGGGAAATCTGCGTCGAGGTGCCACCCGCTCGTCTGGGACGTCCTTGTTAAGAATCGTGATCCAGTTTCCATTCAACGAAGCCACTGATCCTCGAATCCTTGGAAGACTCACTGGATGGCGCGATAAGACGAATGTAACAAACTCAACGCCACCTGCTATCCTTCGTCGACCCAGCCCAACAAAAAGACGATGCCTATTGATACGAATTCCCAAAGGAGTTTTTACTCCTGCTGCGGCAGTTCGAGAAGGCCAAGTCGCTCTGTTTACCGGAGCCGGATTCTCGTTCGGTGCCACCAACGTTTTGAGCAAAGGAGCCGCCGGGCACAGAAGCGTTGGCGCGGGGTGGCGGTCGAATGCGGCTGGCCTTATAACGGCGAACCACTGCCCTTTTAGTCTATGCGCAGGCCGAGAATGCGCGGAACACAAAAATTGCACGGTCCTTTTTGGAAGCGCGATATTTGCATGAGCCGCTGCGTGGCAATTCGACATCAGTAAACTATTTTGGTCTCGAATCTACACCACAAACATAGACGACCTCGTTGAACAGATGTATTCGCGCGGCGGCGCGCAAACACTTCGCCCAATTGTCTGTCCGGCTTTCCGTTTGCTGACGCCGACGCATGGTATAGCGAAGTTCAATGCATTCATTTACACGGCGCGGTCTCCGATTCGTCGAAGCCGTTGACTTTCACGGCGGACGATTATGGAGACCAGACTGCGATCAAATCCTTGGTATCAACAACTCGTTGAAGACATGCAGTCGAAGTCCGTGCTCTTTGTGAGCACGCGACTCAACGAACCGCCCTTTTATCACTACCTTAGGTTACGGACAGGAGCCTCACGGTGCCAAGAAATCCGCGCCAAATGCTTCATAGTCGGACCTCAGAGCAAGCCCCGATCTTTGCGCCGTGGTTAGCAATACGTAACC
>ERZ1370068.919-contig-10840_pt1 | contig 31370 bp, 48 predicted proteins | sample MGYA00561227_ERZ1370068 | MGnify/ENA primary metagenome ERZ1370068 (study PRJEB38410, sample SAMEA6850437) | metagenome | study: Metagenomic assessment of the ecological functions of the soil: analysis of the soil microbiota associated with the...
CTTTTTATTTCGCCAGCGGGATCCGGACGCATCTGGATGCTTCATCACCTTGCGTCGTCGTGGCCCTGCCCGGTCTCCATGTGGAACGGCGTCGCGTGCTGATCGTGGCCCACAGTCCGCGTCCCTTCCAGCCGGCGTTCGGGATCGTCGATGCGGCCGTCCATCCACTTCGTGTAGAAGCCCGATCGGGTACGGCACGCGCAGCGTCACCCACTTGCCATCCTTCAGCGCGAGCAGCACCTTCGGACGCGTTGCCGGTGTTGATCGGCGTGTTGCGCCGAGGCCGAGCGTGTCGAACTGATCGACCCAGGTGTAGTAGCTGCGCCTCGGCGCTGCCGGAGTCTGCTTGACGCCCTTGAACTGCGGCACCGGCTCGGTGTAGAGCGTCCAGCCTTCGGGGCAATGCTGGCCGGTGGCGTTCGGGCCGTTGAGCGGGCCCTTGCACTTGCGGCGATCGAAGCTCGCGAGGTGGCCGCTCGCCGAGCGCCGACCCAGTAGACGCCGTTGCGATCGACATCGCCGCCGCGCGGCGAGAAGCCGGCGTATCCTTGTCGGACGGGACTCGATAGACTCTCCGCGAGCGCCGTTTCCGGTCGGATTCGATCCGGGCATCAGCCGGACGATCGCGCCGGGAATACCCGAGCGACCGATGCCCCAGATCGATCCGTCCGGCGCCGGCGCCGACGGCGTAGAGCGCGCCGTCAATCAGCTTGTCCTTCGCCGGGTCGATCGGCTGCCTTTGGCTCCGACGTACGCGTCGCGCTTGCCGTTGCCGTTGGTGTCCATGAACGAGCGCCGTCCAGCCCTGCGACTTCTGCTCGTCGTGCGTCTCGTCGAACATCTTCGTGTTCAGCCAGCCGACGATCGACTGGCCCATGCCGCCGCTCGTTGAACCACAGCGTGTTGTTCGCGTCCTCCGCGAACATCAGGTGGTGCGCGTGGAAGCAGGTGATCGATGTGCGTCAGCTTCTTCGTCTTCGGGTCGTATATCGCGAGCCTGCCGCGCCGGTCCGTTCATCGGGAACGCTTCGCGGACGGATGGCTCGACCCGGCCCTGCACCACGCCGGGCGTCGCGGGTGGACGGATGCCGCGTCATCCACAGGCGGCCCTTCTCGTCGAACATCGGATTGTGCACGTCGCTGCGGCTCGTCCAGAGAACCTGGTCCTCGAAGTACGTCGATGGCTTGAGGTTCGGACCGGCCGCGCGGCGGCGTCTTCGGATCCTGCGGCGGTGCCACGAGCGCGGAGGCTTTCGAGGTCGCCGGATCGAGCACAGGCGTGTTCTCGGTGCTCATCTCCGGCGAGCCGTACACGAGGCCGTTGGCATTCACCGTCGGATTGCGCCGATCGGTAACCGCCAGGTCGTGGAGATACGTCTTCTCGTCGCCCCAGTTCCACTCCGTGATGACGATGTTCCGCTCGACGCCGGACGGGCGGGTCGGCGCCGGCGGCACCTCGCCGGCGGCGATGCGGTCGGTCCAGTCCGCGAACATCGCCAGCGGTGCGCTGCATGCCCATGAAGCTGATACATCTTCACCATGTCGGCGCCCGACTGGCCCGACTGGATGCGGCGCTGCCACGCCTCCGGCTGTTGGCGAAGGTGCCGAGCTCCTTCGGGATTTCGCGCGTTGCCTTGTCGCCGAGCTGATGACACGTCATGCAGCTGCCGAAGATGTCGCCGGTCTTCATCAGCGCAGCAAGTGATCCTGGCTCTTGATCGTTGGCGGAGAAATTCGCCGGCGCCTCCCTTGCCGGGAAACTCGCTCTTGTCCGGCACGTTGAGCAGCGACATCCAGTACGCCGGCCGGATAGTACTGGGCGGCCGCGTTCGCGTTCGGCGCGACGACCGCTTTCAGATTGAGCGCCTTGCCGGGCGCGGCTTTGCACCTTCGGCGAGTCGACGAGGCCGTAGCCGCGCACCCACACGTTGTAGTTGGCCTTCGGCAGGTCGGGCAGCAGGTAGCGGCCGCGATCGTCGGTGACGACGATCTTCGCGAACCTCGTCGGGAGCTCGGTCGTTTCCGCGATCACCCAGACGCCGGCTTCCGGTCCCTTCGTGCTCGTCACGACGCCGCCGATGTCGTCGGCATCGACCGCGACCGCGCCGCCTTGCTGCGCGGCGATGACGACGGCGGCGGCCCACACAGCAGGACGAGGATCGTGGCAACGCCGAACAACGAACGATATCCACGCTTCATCAGTTCACTCCCGTTGGGCATTGTGCATTGAGCTTTGGGCCTTGAGCATTTTAGTTAAAAATGGCGGTCATGAAGACACACCAGAAATTGTCCCGAGCGAGCGGCGCGAGTCGAGGATTTCGCGGCGCGGGATGGTGAAAGCGCGATGGGCGCGTTTGCAGGTGCGGCGCTGGCGGGCGATTCGCCCTCGCGCAGCGCGACGACGCCGCCGACGGTCATCAGCAACCCGCCGCGCGACTTCAGCCAGCCGACCACCTATTTCACGGACCCTGACATCCTGACCGTCGATCCGCTCGTTCGACGGCGTGATTCTGCCGAACAACGCGATCAAACGGCTGTGGACCGGCGGCTCTGGCCCGAGGGGCCGGCCTGGAACAGCCAGGGCCGCTATCCTCGTCTGGAGCGACATCCCGAACAACCGCGCAGCTGCGCTGGCTCGAGGACGACGGTCGGGTGACGCGTCTTCCGCACGCCGTCGAACAACAGCAACGGCAACACCTTCGATTTCCAGGGCCGGCAGATCTCCTGCGAGCATCTGACGCGGCGCGTCGTCCGCTACGAGCACGACGGCTCGATCACGGTGCATCGCCGACTCCTTCAACGGCAAGCGCCTCAACTCGCCGAACGACGCCGTCGCCGCACCCGGACGGCAGCATCTGGTTCACTGACCCGCCCTATGGCGGTCAGCTCTTGAAGGCGAGCCCGACGCGGCGGGGGCCCGAGCAACCCGGCGGGCCGGATCAACCCGCGGCTCGGCCAGCCCGGCGGGCTCGTTCCGGGAAGCGCGAGCTGCCGACCAACGTCTACCGCGCCGATCCGAGCGGCCGGCTCGACGTCGTCGTCGCCGAGGATCAGTCCTGCCGATCCGAACGGGCTCTGCGTTCTCGCCCGACTACAAGAAGCTCTACGTCATCAGCACCGGCAAGGGCCCGGGCGATACCGGGGCGGGCGGCAAGCGCGACGTGCATGTCTTCGACGTCGGCGCGGACAACAAGCTCCGAACCAGAAGCTCGTTCTCCGACTTCATGGTCGACGGGGTGAAATGCGGGCCGGACGGCGTCGCGCTGCGACGTCGACGGCAATCTCTGGGCGTCGAGCAACGGCGGCCGCGAGCTCGGCTACAGCGGCGTGACCGTGTGGACTCCGGAGGGCAAGCTGATCGGCCGCATCCGCCTGCCCGAGGTGACCGCGAACCTGTGCTTCGGCGGGCCGAAGCGGAATCGCCTGTTCATGACCGCGAGTCAGTCCTCTACGCGGTCTACGTGGTAATACACGCAGGGCGCTGCTCCCGCATAAATCCCAGATCCCAAGCTCCAAACCCCAAATTCCAAGAAATCCCAAGCGTCTTGGGATTTGGGATTTGGGGATTTGGGGTTTGGGATTTGTTCCTAACAGCCCATAATCCGACCGGCAAGAGGACTCCGCGAGATGCCCACCGGTTTCAGGCGCGCTGATTGCGATCGCGGCTGCCGTCGCGGTCGTGGTGGTGTGGACGCAGAGTGCCTCCCACCTCACGTGGGACGGAGGCCCTATAGAGCTCCCCGTAGTCCCGACGGCAAACCGGACCTCGAGCGGCGTCTGGCAGGCCGTCAACACCGCCAACTACGACATTCAGGCCCATCCCGCGCGCCCGGCATTGGCGCTGATTCCGGCGCCACCGCGCACGGCGTCCCCGGACTGGTCCGAGCTACGCCGTCCGACCTTCCGGCGCCGGAGGTGCGTGCGCTCGGCGCGGTCGGCGCAGTTCCCGCGGGTGAAGGTGTCGTCGACGGCAACGAGATCCCGTACCAGCCGTGGGCGGCCGCGAAGAAGAAGGAAAACCTCGAACACTGGCTGGAGCGCGATCCGGAGATCAAGTGCTTCATGCCGGGCGTTCCGCGCGCGACCTACATGCCGTATCCCTTTCAGATTCTTCAGGGGACCGACACGATCCTGATGGCGTATCGAATTCGCCGGGACGACGCGACGTATTCAGATGACTGACGCAGGGACAGCCCAGCCCGACGTGGATGGGCTGGTCGCGCGGCCGCTGGGAAGGCGAGACGCTCGTGGTCGACGTCACTGACTTTCAACGACCAGACCTGGTTCGACCGCGCCGGGAACTTCCACAGCGACGCGCTGCACGTCGTCGAGCGCTACACGCCCGTCAGTCCCTATCACCTGATGTACGAAGTCACGATTGAAGATCCGAAAGTGTTCACGCGGCCCTGGAAGATGCGGATGCCGCTCTATCGGCGCTTCGAGAACGACAAGCGAGATCCTGGAATACAAGTGCGTGGAGTTTGTCGAGGAGGCGATGTACGGGCATCTGGGCGTCATCGACCCTGCGACCGGACGCGCGAACAAGTGACGGAGATCTGACATGAGATACCGGACTGTCGCGGTGACGCTGACGCTGGCTGCCGCAGGCGGGATTGCGGCGTTCGCGCTGGCATCGGTTGCGACCCGTCATTCAACGGCCGCACCGGCAGCGGACGCGAACGGCTGGACGCACTCCGCGACCGCCTGGGGCGATCCGGACTCCAGGGAGTCTGGCGATACGAATCGGCGATTGCGCTCGAACGGCCTGTCCGGTTTGCGGGACGGGAATTCCTGACCGATGCGGAAATCGCGCAGTCCGAACAACTGGAAAACGGAACAGGAGGCGAGAGACTGGCGGGTGTCGAAGCGGAGGCGGTCGGCCGCCAATCGGTGGCCGCATCACCCATTCGCGGCAACGAGCACAACAGCTTCTGGCAGGACCACGGACGACCGCGAAGCAGTGCTACGCAAACGTCGTTGATCACGGATCCGCGAGATGGACGGATTCCGTATACGCCGGACGCGCAGAAAGCGGAGGCACGCGGGGCGGCCCGATACGGGGTCGGACCGTACGAGTCGTCATCTGACCCCGACACCGGAGAACGGTGCCTGACCGACGGCGTGACCGGCATGATGTGGCAGGGTCCCAACGGCGGTCACAATCAGATCGTGCAGAGCCCCGGATACGTGACCATTCTTCACGAGGAGTACCGCGATCGGCGCATCATCCCCGTCGACGGGCGTCCGCACACCAGCATCCGTCAGTGGTTCGGCGACGCGGTCGGCCGCTGGGAGGGCGACACGCTGGTTGTCGACACCACGAACTTTCTCGACAGGACCAACTACGAGTGGGCGAGCACGTGGACCGGCCGTCCGAAACGCTCCACCTGGTGGAACGCTTCACGAGGATCGACGCGGACACGCTCGAATACCGGATCACCATCGAAGACCCGCTGACGTTCGTGAAGCCGTGGACCGCCGTCATTCCCATCTCGCGGCTCCCGGCTGGCACGCAGATATACGAGCTATGCGTCACGAGGGAAACTACGCGATGCCGAACCTCCTGAGCGGCGCGCGTGCCGACGCGGCGAGCAAGGCGGCATCACGGTGAAGGAGCGTCTCATGCGCACGGTTCTTGATCGTTCCGCTGGCCGGCCTGGGCATCGCCATCGCCGCCGTGCCGGCCCCGGCGCATCACGCGTTCGCGGCGGAATTCGACTCGGAAGAAACCGATCAAATTGAAGGGAACCGTCGTGAGGATGGAGTGGATCAATCCCCACAGCTGGATCCACATCGACGTGAAGAGGCCCAACGGCAAGGTGGAGCGGTGGATGATCGAAGGTGGTCTCGCCCAACGCCTTACAGGCGGGGATTTACGAGGGGACTCCCTGCCGACGGGGGCCGAGAGTTGTCGTCGAGGGTTTCCAGGCGAAGCGACGGCTCGATGCGAGGCAACGGCAGGGACATCACGTTCGCAGACGGACGCAAGCTGTTCCTGGGCTCGTCAGGCACCGGCGCACCTCTGGACGCCAGGGACGGGAAGCGACCGATAACGGCGGGTTCGCCGGATTACATCGCGCTTTTCACGACACCGCCATCGACGCGTAATCGCCGCTCCGGTCGTCGCCGACGACAGCGGGCTTGCGACGTAGGCCACGAGCGACGCGACCTCTTCCGGCTTCGCGAAGCGCTTGATGAGCGACGTCGGCCGCACCGCTTCTGAAAAACTCCGTCTCGAACTGCGCGAACGTCTTGCCTTCGCGCTTGGCGAGCGTGTTCACGAAATCCTCGACTCCCCGCGAGCGTGTCGGGCCGGGCAGGACGCAGTTCACCGTGATGCCGGTGCCGGCGAGCGCCTCGGCCATGCCCGCGCGACACGGCGAGCTGCGCGGTCTTGGTCATCCTGTAATGGATCATCTCCGGCGGAATCTGCACGCCGCTCTCGCTCGAGATGAAGATGATGCGGCCCCAGTTTCTTCCGTTTCATCGACGGCAGTATAGACGACGCGAGCCGGATGCCGCTCAGGACGTTCACCTGGAAGAACGGATCCAGTCCTCGTCGGTGATCTCTTCGAACGGCTTTGGCTCGAAGATGCCGAGGTTGTTGACGAGAATCTCGACGTCGGGGAATCGCCGTGCGGCGTCGTCTGCGACGGCGGCGAGGCTGAGATCGCCCGCAAGTTCCGGACGGCGCTTTTCGGCGCAATGGCGTTGAGACTGGCCACGGCCGGTTCCACCGATTGCCGCGTGCGCCCGTTGACGATCACCCGCGCACCTTCGCGGACGAGCGCTTCCGCGATGGCATACCCGATACCCGCCAGTGCTGCCGCTGACAAGCGCGAGCTTTCCACTGAGCTGAGATCCATACGCGGGATTGTACCGGGGTGAAAGTTAAAAGCGGAACTGGAACCCGAGCTGCACGCGCCGCGCCTGCGACGCGCTGGTAGGCTGGCCGAAGAGTCGCGATGTCATCGTCCCCGCGTAGTTGGTGAAGTTCACGCGGTTGAGGACGTTGTCGGCCTGCGCGTAAAGCTCGAGATTGAAACGGCTGTTGCCCTGCTGAAAACCGCCGCCCCCGCCACCACCCCGCGCGGACCACCGCCGCCCTGCTGCGCCAGCGCCGCGGCGCCTCGGCAGGGCGGGCGGCACGGTTCACCGCCGATGACCGAAGCGCGAACGCGCGACTGAGGCGCATGCTCATGTCGCCCCAGCGGGCCGAGCCACGCGCGCTGTTGCGTCCGATCACCTGGCCGTCGGCGCCGAGCGGCCGGTCGTTGATGACCAGGTCGTGGTTGTCGTCCACGCCGCGTAGTGATGTTTGTAGCGGCGCGGCCGACTGGTAGACGAGGCCGTTGAGCGTCACGCGCAGACCGAAAACCGGCGGCAGAAACAGGTTTGCCTGAAGGCGGTGCCGGATGTCCTGCGCCGACGGACCCCATTCCGAGGTCGGGGTGGTAGCTGTCGACCGGCAGCTGCGTCGCGTTATCCGAATGGTTCTTGAACTGCGCCAGCGTGTAGTTCATGCCGAGGTTCATCTGCCGCCGCGGAATGGCGTAGCCCACGTTCATGTAGAGCGTGTCGCGCGCCGACCGCCCGGTTGACTCGAACTGGGTCACGCTGCCGATCGCTGGCTCGGGCCGCAGTCCGGTGAGCGGATCAGGCGTGTTGATGTCGCGCGCGCGCATCTGGTCGCGGCCGCGCAGCATCTGATAGCCGGCGCCCGCGCGAAGGTTCGCCGTGAGCGGCCGATCGATGCTGACCGACGCCTGGTGCACGTGCGGCATCTTCAGCGCGGGACTGGCCTGGATGCGGCCGCCCGGCTGCACGATCGGGACGCCCGCGCCGAGCCCCGCGCGGCAGGCGGCGCCTGCGGCGGCAGCGAACGGATCCGGGAAACCGGGACAGTTGATGCGCAGGTCGCGCTGGGCGACGCCGTTGACGCGCAGCGTCTGGTCGTAGACGTTCGATTCGGTACCAGTCGTAGAACAGGCCGTAACCCGCCGCGCACGATCGTCTTGCTGTTCCGTGGACTGTAGGTCACCCCGAGCCGCGGCATCAGGTTCACCTTGTCGTCGATCAGCGACTGCATCTCCTGGCGGACGCCGACGCTGAGGGTCAGCGTCCGCGTCATGCGGATGTCGTCCTGCCAGTAGAGCGCGCCCTCGTACGCCGTGAACAACGTGTTCACCTCGCCAAGACGCTGGGTGAACTGCAGCGGCGTGCCTGCAAGTACGCCTCGAGGCTGCTGAACGTGAACGTGCCGGCGGCGTTGCGCGCATCGAAGTTCCTGTAGCTGTCCGACGCTCGAGCAGGAAGCCGACGCGCATGGCGTGCGTGCGGCCGATCGTGAAGTCGAGGTTGTCGGCCGCTTCGATTCGTCCGCGTCTTCGAGGTGTTGTTGATCGCCGCGCCGCCGCTGTTGAACGCGTCCAGGACGTTGATCGACACCGCCTTCGACACCGACTCGACCACCGTGGAGGCGTGGTTGTATTCAACGTGGAATTCGTTGAGCGTCGAGCGGCCGATCAGCCCCTGGCACCTGCATCCGCAGCTGCCCGGTGGTGTTGGTGCGATTGGTCGCGCGCTCGGGAAGGTTGAAGCCTCCGCACCGCCGTTCAGCGTCTCGTTTCCGCGCGAGCTCGTACTCACGCGCGCAGCGTCTGGTTGCGCGGTCAGGCCGTGCTCGATGCCGACCGTCGCCGGTCGTGGCGCGCACGCGGTTGGAGACGAAGCCGACAAACCGGCTGCCGTCCGGGTTGATCGCGTAGATGTTGGCGGGATTGTCCGAGCGGTTGCTCGTTGATATTCAGACGCAGCGACGTCCGCCCTGCCACAAGCGGCCCGCGCACGCCCGTACCGAGGCGCACGATGTTCTGCGGTGTCTTGATGGCCGCGAACGCATCGCGCGCGTTGAGCGCGTCGTTGCGGAAGTTCGCGTTGAGGTTGCCGTTCCACGCCCGCACGTTCGGGCGCGTGACGATCTCGATCTGGACGCGGCCTGCATCGTGGCTGTCGGCGGCAAACGAGTTGGTGCGGAACCGGATCTGGCGGATGTCTTCGCGGTTCGGCAGCCGGCCGCCGGTGAATCCGTTCACGCGGAACACCGCGCCGAGGCCGCCGGCCATCTGCTCGAGGACGGCCTGCAGCTCGTCGGGGTCGTCAGGGAGCTGGTCGATGACGCTGTCATCGAGGACCTTCGTCGTTTCCGCGCCGCCGCTCTCCACGCCGGCGGCCGTTTCGTCGACCACGACCTGCTCCGCGAAGCCCTCGATCTTCATGGTGGCCGTCTGGCTGTTCGCTCCGCGGCGCAGCGCCAACGGCGCATCGAACGGCAGCGAAGCCTTGCGCATCGACACGGAGTTGACCCGAGCCGATCGGAAGCGCCGGGAAGGTTGCGACGCCGCGCTCATCGGCGGTGGCTGTCGCAGACGAGCCCCCGGCTACCGTCACGGTGACCGATCGCCGATGGAATGCCCGCGCCCGTCTGATCCAGGACGATCACCCGCAACTGCCCCTGGCGGCGGAGCGGGAACCTGTCCCTGCGCCGAAAGCGGCGGAGCGGCGAGCAGCAGCGCGACGAGGCCGAAGGTGAATCTCACTGAATGAATGTGTCGGCTTTGAAGGTCGGATTGATCTTGAAACTCTTGATCTTCAGTTCTTCCTGCGTGGTGCCTTCGGTGCCGCGCGTGATCAAGATGCGGCAGCTTGACGCCGCCGACCGTCTTGTAGTCGCCCATGTGCAGCTCGAGGGTTGCCTGCTGACCGGCGGCACCCCCGTTTCCGGTGCGCCACCGCGCTGGCCCCGGGGCGCCGGATTCCGTCCACCGCCGCCGCGCCGGTTCAGGGTCGCCGCCGCGTGACGGCTGTCCCTGCCACGAAATCATCAGCGGCATGTGCGTCTTCGGCTCGAGAAAAAGACGAGTCGCCACGCCGTTTGGCGGCCTCACCTCGACGACGTCGGCAGTCCCGTCAGGCGATTCCGCCGTGCCTATCCATGCGACCGATCCATCGGTCGTCAGCAGCCAGACGAGCGTCAGGCGCGCGAGCTCCGCCTGCCGCACCCGCCGCAACTGCTCCTTCAGACGGTCGTCCACGGCCGCTGGTCCGGCGTCGCGCTGTCCGCCCCCGCCGCCGCCTCCTCCAAACCCTCCGCGCCCGCCGCGGTCGCGTCCGAACCCGCCGCCCCCGAACCCTCGGCCCGCCGCGCTGGCCGTTTCGTCCCACACGTCGGTGCCGTTCAGCACCTCTGTCCGGTCAACGTTGGCTCCCGCAAAGCCGGTGAGCTCGTTCCTGCGGTAGCTGTCCGGCAGCTCGAGCAGCACGTCGAAATCGCCGTCGATGATTTGATCGGGACCGGTGGAACGCAGAAACGTTCCGGTCACCTGCAGCCGCTTGATCGCGGCGACCTTCTCCCTCGCCGCCGACCGCCTTGCGTGCTTCGGCCATCAGCGCCGCCCCGCGCGCCGCATCCTGGCCGTTGGCGGGCGGGAGAAGGAGCGTGACCAGGGCGACGACTGCGGGGGCGACCTGCCGGGCTCTCATAAAAGGCATGCCGATCCTCTTTACCTCCAACGCGCGGCTTTCGCTTACCGCGCCCCCGCAGCACGGCGTTTATTGCGTGGAGACCGTCGACATCCCCTTGAACGTCAGCTTCTGGAAGCCCATCCCCGTCGCCGCGACGTAGATGTTCCCCTTCGAATCCGTCGCGATGTGGTGGCCGCCGCCGACCATGCCGGGCAGCTTGATCGTGCCGACAATCGCCATCGCCTTGCGATCGACGATGACGATGTTGTCGCCGTTGCCGACATACAGGAATTGCTGGTCGGCATCCGCCGAGAGCGCCAGGTCGCGGGCGAACTGCGTGTCGGTCTTGCACGATCTGCTTGACGAACTTGCCGTCGGTCGTGAACGCCTGCACGCGCCGGTTCTCGCGGTCGGCGACGTAGACCATCCCGTCCTTCGCGATCGCGGATGCGCGTGGACGATGCTGAAGTTCGGCGGCCCGTCTCCGGCCGGGAAGTTCCTTCGGCGTCACGACCTCGCAGTGGTCGTCATCCACCGGCTTGTTGCCGAACGCGCCCCACATCCGCTTGAACCTGCCGCTGTCGGCATCGACCACGATGACACGGTGATTGCCGTAGCCGTCGGCGATGAACGCCTCGTTGGTCGCGCGGGAGCACCTGGACATCGGCCGCGCGATGGACGTTGGTCGTGTCGGCGTTCCCCTTGCTCTGGTTGCTGTGGCCGATCTGCATGACGAACTTGCCGTCCTGCGTGAACTTCAGGACCTGATCGTCGGCGACCGGCTTCAGGTTCGCGATGCCGTTGGTCGGGGCAGTTGTTGCCGGTGATCCACACGAACCCCTTGCTGTCGATGTGGATGCCGTGCTCGCGCTGCGGCCATTCGTAGCCTGCGCCTTCGCCGCCCCACGATTTCACGTAGGTTCCGGCGTTGTCGAACACCATGACCGGCGGGCGCCCGCTTCGGCACGTCTTCGGGCTTCACCAACGTGCGCGGTCGATGGCAGCAGCCAGACGCGGTCCTGGGCATCGACGGCAAAGCTCGACACGTCGCCGAGCTTCCACTGCGCCGGGACCTTCGGCCAGCCGCGATCGACCTCGAAGGTCGGCAGGCTCCGCGCCGCCGTGCTCTGTCGTGAGGCGAGCGCCGGGTTCACGTATCCCTTCTGGAGGACCTTCTTCCAGATCCGGCCGCACGCTGAGATACGTCACGTGATCCGGGATCGCGGTGGAAGCCGTGCGGCACGCCTTCCGGTATCACGATGATGTCCCCGACGGTTGATCTGCCGGCTGCTGTGCCCCGACCATCGTCCCGTTGCACGACGGGCCGTTGAGGATCGTGGTCACTTCGCTGTCGGCCGGAGATCGCCGGCCGTTGACGATCGTGCCGCCGGTAATCATCGTCGCGCTGCCCGACGTGACGGACGTAGGTTTCCGCGGTGCTGTCGTGATAGATGCCGCCGGGACCGGTTGCGCCCGCACGCTGCTGTCCGCAGGCGGGCTGCGTGTTCGCGGCCGCCGCAGGGGCGGGTGCCGCTGCCGGCGCCCGCGGCTGGACGCATCGCGCCTCGATGGACGACGGCGACGCCCAGCTGGTGAGGCGCCCATGTCGATGACCCTGATCGTGTTGTCGGGGATCGTCCGCTTCAGTGTCGGCGGCGAGCTTCAACACGGCCTTGATGTCGGCATCGCTGACGACAATCGCGTCCTTCGGCGCCTGCGCCGAGACGATGGCGGGACTTTGCGGCGATAAAGCATCGCCAGTGTCCGGAGGGATGTTCTTCTTCATGGCTGTTTAACCTCCACGAGCTCAATGGCGATCCGGTCGGGGCCTTCAATCATGGCCGCGCGGGTGTTGCCCCATGGATGAATATCTTCGAGAAACTTGACGCCCTCGCCTTTCAGGCGCGTCACGGTCGGCTCGAGATCCGCGACGCTGAGCGCCCAGTGATCGACGAGCGTGCCCGCGCGTGCTGACGAGTCCGCCGCCGGGCCACGGTCTGATCGAAATGGAGATGTCGTCGAAGAACACGGCGCCTGACGGCTCGCGCACGAAGCCCGGGAACTTCGCGAACGAGGGCCAGGTCGGCGGCGCGTACGGCTGTTTGCATTCACCCGACGGCAGCGTGCCCGGCGCACCGCCGCGACCCTGCGGAAGCGTGGCTCCCAGGTGCGTCATGCCACTGCATCGCGCAGAGCGGATGCTCGTGGTACATGTGAATGTGATTGAAGCGCTCGACGTCTCCGGCCTGCGCGTTCTCGATCATCGACGCCGTCCGGTCCTCGCAGGTAGCCGAAGCCGCCCTGCCGTGTCGGCTGCGACGCCCTTGCGCGCGCATCTCGAGGATCTGTTCCTGCGTCGGGAGCCCCGGCAGCGTGTCGCTCGACATGTCCACGAGCTTGCCGTCCGCGGCGTCCCACATCTGCGCGATCTCGAGCCCCATCGCGCGGAACCGCTCGTTGTAGCTTCCGCGAGTCGGGCGTGTTCCAGCCGAAATGCCAGACGGAGGTCTGCGGCCCGGTCAGCTCGTTCTGCGGCGGCATGGCGACCTTCGTGAAGAGCAGGTAGAGGTTCCCCGTCTTCACCGCCTCGTAGCCGTTGAAGGTCGTCTTCGTCGCCGTCGCGGCAAACGGCTTCGGGTAGTACGCCGCCGCGGCTGCCGGGTTCACCGAGTTGAGGTGCACGTGATGGACGTGCATCGGCGCGGTCTTCGGTGCTTGCGCGAGAGCAGGACCGTAGGTCGCGATCGAAAGCAGCAACAAGCCGCAGCTTGCCCACCGAAGCCAGAATGGCGAAGGCTTTTTCATGTCCTGCCTCTACTTGGTGCCCGTTGACACTCCCGGCTTGAATGGATATCCAGGCGGCCCGTTCGTGTAGAACGCGCCGAGGTTCGTGATCTTGTCCATGTCCGGATAGAGCACCCCGAACGCGGGCGCATCCTGGCTGCCGCGCGGCGCATGCCCAGATGGCGCCGTCCTTGGTGATCTGAATCTTCGGCGTGTCCGCCGTGCGTCTGCGGCTTCGGATAGAGCGTGAACGACTGGTCGCGCGGGTTGAACCTGTAGAGCGAGGCGGCCGTTCCGCCCACGTCAGCGACCCAGATGTTCCCATCCGCATCCTGCGAGACGTCGTAGGGTTCGGCGGCGCGGCGCGGCACGGGTGCTCCGGTAATGCTGCCCCGTCGTCTGATCGATCTTGCCGAGTCTGCCCGCGCCGGTTTCCCGCGGACCACATGCGCGAACCAGATGTTGTTCTGCGGCGTCGACGTTCAACCGCCGGATCTGGGACCGGGTAGGTCGGCGGCGTGAAGATGGTGAACTGGTTGTTGTGCGTGTCGAACTTCGCGATGTTGCCCGAGTCCCACAGCGCAATCCACATGTTGTCGTTTCTGTCGGCGATGATGCCGTAGCGGAATCGCGTTGTGCGTCGGGATCGGGAACGACCGTCACCTTCCTGGTCGCGCGGTCGAACTTCGCTGATCGCGCCGCCCATGATGCAGCCGACGTAGACGTTGTTCTGCGAGTCGAACGCCATCGACTGCAGCCACTTCTTCGTCGTTCCGGACCACGTTGTCCGGATCCATCGGAATCGATGACTCGAACTTCTCGGTCTTCGGATTGAAGCCGAGCAGGTGCTTCTCCGCGCTCGGCTTCTGTCCCTCGGCTTCGGCCAGCCAGATCGATCCCGGTGCGATCGATGTTGACGTCGTGGTTGCCGCTGATCGGGATTCGGGCAGGACGTAGGCCTTCTGCTCGCCCGTGCGCGGATCGAGCTTCACGAACCGGTTCGGATACCCGCGATCGGTCAGCCAGACGTTGCCGTCGGCGATCGAAGCGCACGTCCTGGCCGACGCGCGCCGGCCGGCGAACGCGCCCGTCCATGCTTGCTGAACTCTGGTGCGTTGATGCCCTGCCCTGGCGCATCGGGCGTCAGGTAGTACTCGACGAACATGCGCCTTCCGAGCTTCGCCTCGTCGAGCGGGAGCTCCTTGTCGACGCGGACCGCGCGCGGCTGCGCCGCCGGTCCGAAGTTCTTGACGAGATACTGCACCAGCGATCTCGCGATCCTCGCGCGAGAAGCGCAGCGCCGACGCGCGATACGTGAGAAGGCCTTCGGCGTATGACGCCGCCGGCTTGTCGAAGAGGTTCTTGCCCATCATCCGATCGAGCCGCAGGTTCCACGTGCCGACCGTGGCGGGCTGCGTGGAGAGAAAGTTCTCGCCGTGGCAGATCATGCAGGTCCGCTCGGCGATGTCGCGCCCGGGCCCGCGCGGATAGAATCTCGTCGTAGCTCGCCTCGAGCGCGGATTCGTCGACGCGCCCTGGCTCTCGCCCTCGTGCGCGTTGACGATGGCGCGGTCGGTGCGCGGCGGCGGGCTGCGCGAAGCGTCAGCGTCACCTTCGGGCTCTCGCCGGCCTTGATCGCCAGCTTCTGCACGTCGGACTTGAGGTCGCTTCGTCGCCGCGCTGATTTCGTAGTTGCCGGGGAAGAGCGGCGTCGGCGCGGAACTGCGCCTGCGTTCGTGTAGACCATGTACAGCATGCGCTTGTCGGTGTTGCGGATGAAGACCTGGGCGGCGTTGTAGGGAGCGGAGGATTCGACGGTGCCGGTACACTCGCCGGTGCCCGGAACGGTTGCGGTCTGCGCGGCAGGAAGCTGGCGGATGCCAGCGCGGCGATGAGCACCAGAGCCGGGCGACGAGACCATCTCTGCACCTCCTGTGACGGGGCTGGGATTATAGGTTCATTACACGACACCCGGCACAACGCCACGCTCAGACCGCGCGATCCACAAAGAGTTTGTTCCGCCGTGAGGCGCAGCTTGGCTCACTATCGAATGCGCGTACCGAGTGCGCCAGGACCGCGTCGTCATACGGGCATTTCTTCACGGCGCTCGCGACTTCTCGAGATGGCGTCGCCAAAACGCGCCCCAGCTTTAAAGTAGCTCACCTTAGCGTCATGCGTTGATTGACAACGCGAAAGTTGGGGCTCTAGACTGCCAAATCATGAAGAATTTCGTTCGGGGCGCGACGGTTATCGCTGCAGTCCTGGTTGTGACCGCTGCCATCGCGGCCGCGCAGGCGGTCGGCGCCGCAGCCGGCATCTCGGGGCCGGCGAAGGTGAATCCGAAAGGCTGACGTCAACGCCGCCGGCTTCCCGCCGCCATCTGGGCCTATCCGGTCAACCTCCCGGACTACGTCGCGCCGGCCGACAAGGGCGAGCCGATGCGCGTCCCGAATAGCAACGTGCGGCTGACGCTGACGCAGATCCGCGACCTCTTCACGCCGCCCGACTGGCATCCGGAGGATCACCCGGCGATGCCGCCCATCGTCGGCAAGGGACGCAAACCGCAGGTGTGGGCGTGCGGCTACTGCCACCTGCCGACCGGCTACGGCAAGCCCGGAGAACGCGAACGTCTCGAACCCGCCCGAGGCGTAATTTCCTGCAGACCGTCGCCGATTTCAAGAACGGCACGCGCCGCAGCACGGTTCCCGACATCCTTCCGCACTCGGGATGGTCGCGTCGATTCTTCCGACGACCGATGCGGAAGTGGAAGGAAGCCTACGACTACTTCGCGAAGAACAAGCTGACGATGCAGCGCTACAAGGTGACCGAAGCGACGATGGTCCCGGAGACGAAGGTGCAGGGCAGCTGGGTGCTCGCACCGATCGCCGGCGCGGGCGAGGGAATGGAGCCGATCGGGCAGCGCATCATCCGAGGTGCCCAACGACCCGGTGCTGACGACATGCTGCGCGACTGGAGGGTTGGCTTCACCACGTATGTTCCGCCGGGCAGCATCAAGAAGGGCGAGGCGCTCGTCACGACCGGTGGCAACGGGAAGACGGTGCAGTGCACCATCTGCCATGGCGCCGATCTGCGCGGCTCCGGTCCAGTGCCGCCAATCGCGGGCCGCTCGGCCATCTACACGTTCCGCCAGCTGCATGACTTCAAGGACGGCGCGCGCCATGGCGCGTGGTCGGCGATGATGCAGCCGGTCGTGAAGAACCTCACGCTCGACGACATGATCGCGATCGTCGCGCTACGTCGTCAAGATGCCGTAGGTCGATCGGCAGGTCCGCCTTCGCGCGGCACCGGCGTTCGGCGGGACCCGCCCCACGCTGTAGGCTGGTTCCGCTCCGGTGCCGCAGCGGACCCGGCTTTACTGTTTCAGCAGATCGTCGATGAGCGTCCTTGAAGGCCGGAGGCATGGCTGTGCCCCGCCAATCACGCGGCCGTTGATGAAGAACGTCGGCGTACCCCTGGCACGCTGACGGCATCGCCATCAGCCTTGTCCTTCAACACCTCGTTCGTGTACTTTCTGAATCGAGGCACTGATCGAACTTCGCCTGGATCGAGCCTGGTGTCCTTCGCCCACTTCTTCAGGTCGGCCGCCTTGAAGCGCACCGAGGTCGTCGCCCTTGTTGTAGCTGCTCGCGGAAGACCTTGTCGTGGCATCCCAGCACTTGTTCTGCTCGCCGGCGCAGTCGACGGCCATCGAGGCGAGCAGCGCTTCCGGGTGAATCTGGACGATCGGGAAGTCGCGGAACACGAGCTTCGCCTTCCCGGTGTCGATGTATTCCTTCTTCAGCCGCGGCTCGACGTCGTGCCAGAACATCCGGCACGAGGGGCACTGATAGTCGCCGAACTCGATGATCAGGACCTTCGCGTCGGCGCTGCCGAGCATCGGGTCGTCGTCCACGCCGATGAAGACGCCACGCTGTTGCGCATACGCCGGTGCGACGGTGATTGCCGTGAGAATCGCCGCAAGCAGGACCTTCATCGGACTACCTCTGCGGACTTTTATAACACGGCCTGGATCCCTGGCCTGTGGCCGGACTTGGTGGCCTTCTGACCGGGATCCGGGATCCGGGATTCGGGATTCGCTCAGTAGGTGACGCGGACGCGATACGCTCAGCATCCGAGACGCCGTCCTGCGAGACCGGCACCTTGAACTGGGCGGCCCACGCGGAGGTCTTCTCCACGCGTGCGACGACTCGCAGCATCCGCCACGTGCCGCCGATCGGCTCGTTCACCTCGACGGTCGACCGCCGCCGCCTTGTGGTTGCGCAGCGTGATCTCGTACTCGACGTCGTAGACGTTGCTGCGCGATCTTCTGGAAATCCGTCTGCTTGCGCTCGCACACGACGTCGAACGCGTTGCCGATCTTGAGATTGAGTCGCCTCGTCCTTCGGCGTGTGGTCGATGCGATCCTCGCCGACGAACTGCACGCCGCCCTTCGAGTCCGCCTGATAGACGCGCACCGTGCCCGCGGGCATCGGCATGCCGAGCCCGGCCTTCTCCTCGTTCTTGAACTGGTAGAACACCTGCACGACGTCCTTGATCGGCGCGCCGGGATGCTGCGCGTTGCGGTAGTAGAACGCCTGGCCGTCGACGACGTAGCGCTTCTGCACCGGGAAGCCGGTCGCGCCGAGCATGCTCGACCTGCTTGGTCTCGCTGTTGTTGATCGTCGTCTTTCGGCCGAGCGTGTAGAGGTGATAGTCGGAGAACGACTCCTGCGCCATCGGCGCGGCGCCGCGGCGCGCACGCTCTTCCGCAGTCCCGATCCATCAGCACGTCGAACTGCCTGCCTGCACGCGATTGAGGTCGCCGGCGACGAGCTGCAGCTGCGCGTTCCTGGAACGAGGTGCCGCTGCCGTTGCGCGACGGTCACCCAGCCGTCGACGTCGGCTGACTTTGTCGTCGCGCGCGACGGTCAGCACGTAGTCCGCGTTCCACGACAGCTTGCCCGCGAGATACGACGCTTCGACGCGGTGGCGCGTGCCGCCGGTGTTGTCGAGCGTCCAGATGAGCGTCGGCCGTGATACAGGTTGCCCGGCAGCTCGGGAAACCGGATGCTGATCGGCCGTGCATGCCGGTCACGATCTCGCCGCCGATCTGCCAGACGGGCGCGTTGTTGTAGCTGAGAAGGCGCGCCTTCACCTCCTCGGTCGCGCGTCCGTCCCTTCTCCGCCGCGTCCGCACGAGCGTGACGTCGCGGCCGACGATAGCTTGCGCAGCAGCTTCTCCGGCTCGAGCAGGTCGTACTCGTAGTTCTGCTCGAGCGACGCTGACGCGCGACGGCTCGGTGAGCGACCGGAAGTGGACGGTCGCGGGATTGACCGTCGCGGCGATGTCCATGAAGTGCAGGTCCGACGTGCCGCGCGCGAGCTGGATGATTGCGGACGTCGCGGACGAGCGCGATGTTCGGAGTTGTAGATCGTGACGCGCCAGCTCCGCCTGATCGTCGAGCGTCGTCGTGCCCAGGGTGCTTCGGCGCGGCGTAGCCGGCGGCGCAGGTGGCCGGTAGCCTCGGCCGCCGACGGGGACTGGCCGGACGGTTACGCCCGTGGCGAGGGCAATCATCAGCGGCGCGAACAGGAATCGAGAGGACATGTGTGGCTCCTTCCTAGAACGGAAGCTTCATGGAGTTTCCTGCAAATCCCAGTCAATCCTGAGTCCAAAACCCAATCCCAAGCCGAAATCCCAGCATTGCCGGATTGAGTCTTGGGATTCGGGATTTGGCTTCTGGGATTTTCCGCTTCACCGCTGAGTCCAGGTGAGGCCGCCGTCGGAAATGCTGAACGTGCGGCCATCGGCGGAGGAGACAGAGGCGGAGCGCGCGTCGGTGGCCGTCACCGCCGACAGATCCGTGATCCCGGGAACGCGACGCGCTGCCAGGTGCGTCCATCGACGAACGCCACGCGGCGCCGCCGCGCCCGGCGACCCAGCAAATCCCCGGCGGCAGGCGACGAACCCGCCAGGAGCTCGGTCGGTGCGACGGGGAGCGCCGCAGTCCACGCCAGCGCCGCAGAGCGGCGCTCGCTGCGCGTCCGGCGAGCACGTTCGCGGACTGTGCCGCGGCAGCGCCGGCCGCGGCTTCCGAGGCGGCGCAGCTGGCGCGGCTGCGGCGGGTGCGCGGAGCGCACGCTGTTCACGGGCGTCAGGCTCGGATCGCACGGCGTCGCGCTGAGGCTCGTCGGTGCGCGCGAGGGGGCGGTTGGCGTCATAGGCCTCCCTGGCCACCGGCTGCCGGCGGTGCACTGCTTGGCGCCGTCGTGACGCCGGCGGTGATGCGGCTTCGTCCTTCAGCGCCGGGGACGCCGGCGTGTCGAGCGAAGGCGAATTCGGCGGCGCGACGCTCACGGCCGCCGGTGACGGGACGTGGAGCCTTGACGGCTTCGGCACCGCAATCCAGATGGCTATTGCCGTGGCCGCCGCCAGTCAGCGGCACAGCCCAGGCGAGCCAGCGTCGCGGCGAGCGCTCGGTTCTGGGTGGAACGGCGCCGCGCGCGTGCGCGCCCATCGCCCCGAGCAGCATCTGGCACCGGTCGCAGCCGGCCACTGGCTGTGCACGTCCTCGAGCGCCGCGCCGCTCGAGGCCTCCATCGACCCACGCCGCGGAGCGTTTCCGCGTCCAGACAGTCTCACGGTCTTCCTCGTGACGTTGAACGATCTACCGGCAATTTCTTGCGTACGTCGACGGGCTCGGCTGTATGCAGGAGGTGCCGCAGGTCGAGCGCTCCCGCGTCCTCGCTGACCGACGCCACGCATGCCGCGATTTCCGGCCTCACTCAACCGGTGTTCCGCTCGCAGGACACGCTCAATTTCGCCGCGGGCGTCTTGCGCGTGCGCGCCAGCTGACGTGAACAGGTGGCCTCGTGCTCGCCGAGGAGCTTGCCGGTTTCTGCGAGCGTCAGCTCCTGCGCATAGTAGCAGGCGAGGCGGAGCTGCTCGCGCGGCGGAAGGCCCTCCACCGCGTGCTGCAGGGCGTTGCGCATCAGCGAGAAATATCGGGGTCGCTCGGAATCGAGCTCGGTCTCGTAGGGGCCGGCTTTAGCCGGCCCAACCGCGTCAGCGGAGTCTTCCTCCGGCAGCGGCTCCAGGCGGCGGCCGGCTCGCAGCCGATCGACGTGCCGCTGGGCAAGCACCGTTCTCAGCCAGGTCGAGGCTGCTGCGCCCGTGGAAGTATCGGAACAGGGAGCGCTCGAACAGTTCGCCGTAGATGCCGTCGGCGAGCTCACGCGCGTTGCCGGACGGATCGAGCGCGTTGGCGGCGCGATACAGGGTGGGGCGGTGTTCGCGAATGAAGTGTTCCCAGGCGGCATCATCGCCGGCGGCACAGCCGCACGCGAGCGCGAGGTCCTCGAGGTGCAGCGCGCGAAGATCCGCACCGCGTTCCGCGCCTCGCTCGAGCGCTTCAGCAAAGCGCTCGAGAGGCACACGCCACCGCTCGGCGTGTGCCCGGCGATAGAGCTGCTCGACGAGCTTCGCGTCGATACCGGCAACCGTCACACAGCATACCGTGTGCGCTGGTAGGCGACGAGGGTCAACAGGACCCCCGACGGTCATCGGAATCAGCGCCGGCGCGACCGGGCCGGTCAATGCCGTAATTACGGTCGCGCCGATCATGATGACGATCAGGCCCGACGCGGCAAGCGGGGTCAACGCCGGGCGGATGCGAAGCGCCCACGGGAGTATCAGGCCGACGGCCCTGCAGACCTCTGCCACGCCGATGAAGCGGAGAAAACGGCCCCGGCAGGCGACCGGACCCTGCTGCATCGCCTCGACCGGCATCACGAGCTTCGCGCCACCCGCGAACAGGAAACAATGCTGCCAGCAAACCCTGGACAATCCACAGCCACGTGTTGGTTTTCATCGTGATATCTCCTTCTGCTGGCTAGTCGAACGGCCGCGCGGAAATCGACCCGCCTCCGCTCGAATTTCCATGCCGGAGCTACGGCGGGCGAGCACATGGCCGGGATGTCGATTCCGGCCTCCCTCGTTCGATTAACTGGTAGAAGGAGACGCCGACGTGCGATTCATGATGATTGTCAAGGCTGACAAACGGACCGGAGGCAGGCGAGATGCCCTCCGAGGGAGACCTCGAGACGATGGGAAAGCACAACCAGGAGCTGATCGACGCCGGCGTTATGGTGGACGGCGCCGGGCTCCAGCCGACCTCGAAGGGCGCCAGAGGTCGGCCTCAAGAGCGGCAAGGTCGTCGTCACCGACGGCCCCTTCGCGGAGACGAAGGAGCTGATCGCCGGCTACTGGATCATCAACGTCGAAGTCGAAAGCCGAGGCGATCGAATGGGCGAAGAAGATCCCGTTCAGCCAGCTGCCGAATGCCGGGCGCGAGCCGAGGTCGAGGTGCGGCAGTTCTTCGAGATTGAAGACTTCCCGAACGCGCCGGCGGAAGTCGTGGAGCAGGAACGGAAGCACTTCGGGAGGAAGTGATGTTCAACACGTATCTGAATTTCAACGGCAACTGCGCCGAGGCATTCCGGTTCTACGAGCGCTGCTTCCGCGGCACGATTGAGTTTCTGCAGACATTTGGCGAGTCGCCGATGAAGGACAGCGTCACGCCGGAGCAATGCATGGCCTCGTCATGCATGTCACGCTGAACGTTGACGGCGACAGGCTGATGGGCTCCGACGCCCCACCCGAACGCTATGAGAGCCCCAGGGCATGTGCGTGTCAATTGCGCCGAAGACGTTCGCCGATGGCGAGCGGATCTTCAACGAGTTGTCGGCGGGTGGAAAAGTCGAGATGCCGTTCCAGAAGACGTTCTGGGCCGCGGGGTTCGGCATGACCGAAGACCGCTTCGGCATCCCGTGGATGGTCAACTGCGAGGCTGCACCCGCTGTCAGTTATGTGGAGTTGGTAGTTAGTCGTTGGTAGTGAGTTGGGAGTTGGGAGTTGCTGATTTGTGATGTGATCGGCTGCTGTGGCGGCAGCCGATTCAGTCCAGCAGGCGATAGAGGCGGTGTATCAGTCGGAGTCGCGGCGCGTGCTCGCGACGCTGATCCGCCTGCTCGGCGACTTCGACCGTCGCGGAAGAAGCGCTGCACGACGCGTTCAGGGCCGCGCTCGAGCAGTGGCCGCGCGACGGCGTTCCCGCCAATCCCAGGGCATGGCTCGTGTCCGCCGGCCGCTTCAAGGCGATTGACGCCGCTCGCCGGCTGAAGCGCTTCGACCCACTGGACGAGGTGGGCGAGAAGGCGGACGTCGCGGTCTACGACACGGCGGCATGGGCGGACGACGAGAGCGTCGAGGACGATCAGCTCCGCCTGATCTTCACGTGCTGCCACCCGGCGCTCGCGCCCGATGCGCAGGTGGCGCTGACGCTCCGCGAGGTATGCGGCCTGACGACCGAGGAGATCGCGCAGGCGTTCCTGACGCCGGCGCCGACGCTGGCGCAGCGGATTGTCCGGGCGAAAGGCAAGATCCGGGACGCGCGCATTCCGTACGAGGTGCCGGCGCGCGCGGATCTGCCGGAGCGGCTCGACGCGGTGCTCCGCGTCATCTATCTCGTGTTCAACGAGGGCTACGCGGCCTCGTCCGGCGAGCGGGTGACGCGACACGATCTGTCGGGCGAGGCGATTCGACTTGGCCGGCTGCTGGTCGAGCTGCTGCCGGAGCCCGAGGCGCAGGGACTGCTCGCGCTGATGCTGCTGCACGACTCGCGGCGCGCGGCTCGCACGTCCGCGACCGGTGAAGTCATCCTGCTCGACGACCAGGATCGCTCGCTCTGGAACCGCGATCAGATCGCGGAAGGATCACGCCTGGTGGAGCGGGCGCTGTCGTCGAGCCGCGGCGGACCGTACGCGATCCAGGCGGCGATTGCGGCGGTCCACGCAGGAGCGGCCACCGCGGCCGCGACCGACTGGGAGGAGATCGTCGGACTGCTGCGGCGTCTTGATGGGCGGACGCCTTCGCCGGTCATCGAGCTGAATCGCGCGGTGGCGGTGGCGATGCGCGACGGCCCCGAGGCGGGCCTCGCCATCATCGACCGCATCCTCGCGCGAGGCGAGCTGCGCGACTACCGGCTCGCGCACGCGGCACGCGCCGAGCTGTGCCGCCGGCTCGGACGAACGTCGGAGGCACGCGCCTCCTTCGAGCGCGCGCTCGCGCTCACGCGGCAGGAACCGGAACGGAGATTTCTCGAACGACGCCTCGGGGAGCTGTCCACAGACATGACAGTATCTCTGCCTCGTCTACGTGGAGAAGGACAAGCTGCACGCGGTGCCCGACAGCGAAGTGCCTCGCGTGCGGGAACGGCTTTCGCAGACAGCGGGCTGCTGGTCGCCGCCGAGGCGCTGCAGCCGGTCGAGACCGCGACGACCGTCCGCGTGCGCAACGGGAAAACGACGATCACCGACGGCCCCTTTGCCGAAACGAAGGAGCAACTGGCCGGCTTTTACCTGGTGGAGCGCGCGATCTCAACGAAGCGCTCCAGATTGCCGCGAAAATTCCCTCCTGCACGAGAGGGGAGCATCGAGGTCCGACCGGTGCGACAATTGGCGCCGTGAAACGCATGCTCCTCGTTGCGCTGCTATGGGTCCTGGCGCTTGCCCCGAGCGCAGTCGCGGCGCAGGGACTGTACCCGCGCGACGCGCCGAAGCAGCCCGGCTCACCAACCTGGCTGAAAACGCTCGCGCACGCTCCCGCCGTTCAATCCTCCTCGTCTGGCCGACGGCACGCCGGATCTGCAGGGCACGTGGGGCGGACCCAACGGTGGCGACGACATCGAAGAGCACGATTACGTGGACGTCAGCAGCCCGCCGGAGGAGACCTATATCTCCGATCCGCCGGGCGGCGGGGTTCCGTATCAGCCGTGGGCGCTCGCACTCCGCAACGAGATTCGCGCCGGCCTGGCGCGCGGCTGGCTCCGGCGAGAAAGCGCGTCTATACCGACCCGCAGACGTTCTGCCTCTACACGCGTGCCGCGCGCGACCACCCGCGGCGGGTTCGAGATCATCCAGGCGCCGGGCTACGTGCTGATGGTGTTCAACTTCGCGCACTACTACCGCGCGATCCCGCTCAACGGCGCGATGCCGCACGTCTCGCCGACCGTCAAGCAGTGGATGGGCAATTCGCGCGGCCACTGGGAAGGCAACACGCTCGTCGTCGACGTCACCGGCATCACCGGCAAGAACTGGCTCGACCAGGTGGGCAACTTCTTCAGCGACAACGTGCACGTCGTCGAGCGGTTCACGCTCGCCGACGCGAACACGATCGACTACGAGGTGACGATCGAGGATCCCACCGTCTTCACGAGGCCGTGGAAGATGCGGCTTCCCTTGCGCCGCGGCCGCAGCGAGGAGATGTGGGAACACGCCTGCTACGAAGGGAACGCCAACGACACCGGAACACAGCCGCGCGCTCGGCTTCAAGTGGTTTCCCGGCGTCACGTCCCCGGATAAGTAGACGCGCGGCGTCGCAACTCGTCGAAGAAGTTCAGCAGCAGCGTGACGTGATTGGGCGTCTGCTCATCCGATGATGACGCGCCTGGCATCAGCGCAATCACGGACGCCCGCCGTGCGACAGATCGAAATTCGCAAGGACTCCAGTGTCGCCAAGCAGCGCCTGTCCCCACGGTCGCGGCGTTCCGGCCGTGAACGATCCGCGATTGATCATTGTAGCTCACGACGAACAGGCCGGTGGGCCTCGTTTTCGTAGAGGAGCTCGCGGCCGTTCGGCAACCAGGCAGGTATGTGCCCGCCCGAGGAGGACACCACGATCTTCGTGCCGTCGTCCGGGAACTTCCGAACGTAGCTTTCCACGTTCCTGATTCGTTCGAGCTGTACGCAGGCCAGCGGCCGTCAGGAGAAAACGAGGGATACGCTTCAAACGACGCCGACGCGAGGAACGCCTCAGGTGTGCCCGCGCTGGAGACCTGCTGGCGCCGTACGTAATCGGCACGGTCCAGAGATCGAATCCGGTGGACGCACCCATCGCGTAAGTACGCGAGGGCGTCGTCCGTCCGGGCGAAAACGACCAGGGCACGGTGATGGTGCGGTGTTCACGAGCGGCACAGGTGTGTGGAGTCCGCCCGCATCAACCGTCGCGAGGCCTGCAGGTCCGCCAAGCACGAGGGAGCGCCCGTCGGGTGTCCACAGCGGGACGCTGTGCTGGCCGGGAATCGCACCGAGCCGCTCGATGCGCTCCGATCGCCGATCGAATACCACGACATGCTCGACGCCGCTTTCCGTGACCGTCAGCGCCACGCGTTCGCCTTCCGGCGAGACGCGAGGCCATCCATAGATGTCCCGGCTTGGCGATCAACGTCTCGGCGGCACCGGAGGTATCGATGGAGCTGACGACGAACTGTCCTCCGCCGGCGCTGCGACGGTAGACGAGCGTTCCATCGCGCGAGACGTCCACCTGTGCATAGCCGAACGTTGACGAGATGACACGTCATCGAGGATTGGAACGGCGCTGCCGCGCAACTCCAATCGGTCGAGGTCGAATGGCGCGGCGAACAACGTTCCTGATTGACGTCAAGTCAGGTAGCCGTTCGCGAGATAACGGCCGTGACGTGCCGCCGCGCACGACCGTCTGGATCTTTCCATCCGGCACCGATAAGCAGCATCGATGGTCGCCATGTTCGGACCGGCGGGGCCAACGGCGGTGAACAGAATCAGATTCCCGCCGGGCAATACCTGCGGCCAGCGCGGCGTGATCGACCTGGCGGGCGAAGTCCGCCACCACGCTCGCCGGGCCGCCTTCGGACGACGACGCGCGTCAGCTGCGTGCGGGTGAATGCCGCGACGATGGTGCCGTCCTCTCACTCCAGCTTGCGCCGAGAAGATCGGGTGCGTCGCAGATGACGGTGGGCGGACCGCGTTCGACCCCCACCTTTTCAGCTTGCGGTCGGCGAAGAAGCCGACCCACTGGCCGTCCGGTGAAAAAAACGGACCACGCACGCCTTCGGTGCCCGCAATGACTGCAACGGCGGGTTGATCCAGCCGGCGGGTGTTCAGGTGCGTCTGGCCATCGGCGTCGCGCGAGACGAACGCGACACGCGTTCCGTCCGGCGAGATGATCGCGTCGATTCCGACCTCGGAGCCGAGCACCCCGTTCGACTTCAGCTCCGCTTCGAGGCGGACGAGCGGCCGGCTCGCTTCCGCTGCTGTCCGCCTGGTCATCCACGACGCCGCACTGAACAGGAACGCGACGATCACGACGGCGGCGGCGGCCCATTCAAGCCACCGCACGCGTGGCCGCGCAATGGGCGTGTCACCGGCCGCGACAGCGCGGTGGCGGAACTGCGGAACATGACGCCCTTCGGAAGGACGATCACTACCTGGTCGTTGATGCCGTCGGTCGCGTAATACCGCTCGAGCCGGCCGCGCAAACGGGACGCTTCAGCCCTGACGATCGGATCCGTGCGCGGATCGAAGCCCTCGCCCTTACCCAGCGCCTCGGCGCCGAGGGTGCTCTCCTTCAGGCGCTCGGCCCGGTTGTTCAGCGTTTCCTGGACGAGGAAGGTGAGCAGCGCGCGCGACCGTGCGGCACCGTGGAACGCCGCGCTCGCCAGCACGCGCTCCAGCGCCTCGACGACCGCATCGCGCACCGGTGCCTGCTCCATAGGGGAGCCGAATCATAGCGCGCGTGCCGTTCGCGTGCCGTTCGGTGCTTCCGCACGCGTCCTCCGCGGCGAACACTCCCGCCCTGGAGGATGCCAATGCTGGAACACGTCGTTACCGGAACCGGCCGCCAGGGGGCGGCATTTCTATCTCGGTATGTCGCTGGCGGTGTTCATGGTCGTGTTCGCTGGATTTGCGCCGAGTTACTACCTCAAGTCCCTCACGCACCTGACGCACTACCCGACGGGCGCCGTGATCTCGCCAACCCTGCCGCTGGCGCTGCACATTCGTGCGGCGGTCTTGAGCCTGTGGCCCCTCCTGTTAGCTGGTGCAGACGACATTGGTGGCGGCGGACGGACCGATCTGCACCGCCGGCTCGGCATCGCCGGCGCCACGCTCCTTCCGGTGATCCTCGTGCTTGGCGTGATCACGCGCGATCCGCGGCGGCAGGGACGTGTGGAATCCCGGTGGTCCGTTCGCGGACCTGCTGGAATTCATGATCGTCGGGCTCGGGGACATCGCGCTCTTTACGGGGTCTGTCGCCGCCGGTCTGTACTGGCGCCGCGAGCCCGACATCCACGAGCGCCTGATGATCTCTGGCAGCGCTTGGAGGCCTCATGTGGCCGGCGATCACTCGAATGCCGTACATGGCACCGCACGCGCCGGCGATGTTCGCTCTCCTCCTGGCGTTGCTGGCGGCCTTGCCGATCCGCGACTACATGACCGCTCGGCGTATCCATCCGGTGACGTGGTGGGGCACGCTTGCGATACTCGCTTCGTTTCCCGCATGCGATGTCTTGGCGAAGACGATGGCGTGGCATCACCTGGCGGCGTGGTTGATCGCGGAACGGTAAGAGGCGCTGATCCCGGGTCCCAAGCCCCAAATCCCAACTTGAACCGGCCGTTGGGATTTGGGATTCGGATTCGGGGTTTGGGACTTATTTGAGAAGCAGAATCGTATCGAGTGTCCTGCGGGGCCGGCTGCGCGCGCAGGAACGCGTAGATCGTCGGTCAGCTCCGCGCGTCACTGACGATCTTCTCGGTGAACGGCGGCATCTCACCCGTAGGATGCCGCATGTACTTCATGAGCTGGGCGTAGGCAATCGGCGCGCGGCGCGAGCGCGGCCCTGCGCTTCCGCCCTGCGCTTCGTAGCCGTGCGCACTGATAGCAGCCGAAGCTGACGAACAGCTTGCGCCCGTTGGCCGCGTTGCCCGCCGGCACGTTCGCATTCTGCTGCTGTGGGGCGGGTGCCGCTTGCTGTCCGGCGCCCGCGGCGAGCAGACCCGCCGCCGCGATCACGAACAATCAAACGCAAGAGACAGGTATTTTTCTCATCCAACTCCCAACTCCCAACTACCAACTACCGACTACCGACTAACGTGGCTGCGTGACGACATCGACGAAGCGCCGGCTCGCCGCTGCTCGACGCACGTCGGCGCGCGCTGAGCGCGGGGCCAGCTCGTTCGGATTGCGTGATCGGCCCCTGGGCGTAGACGCCTCATGCCCTTTCACGATCTGCGCGTAGTTGATGAACGGATCCTCGAGCGTCGTCCCGATGTGCGCGCGAGTGACGCCACGCGGTTGTGCCGGTTCGCCCATGCGCTGCAGGTGCATCACTTCCTGGTGATACGCGCGGTTGTTGTGCATCACCGCCAGCAGCGGAGCTTGTGATGCGCCGCCGTCCACCAGACGCCGGGCGCATACATGAAGTCGCCGTCGCCCTGAATCGTCACCGAGAGGCCGGCCGTGCTTCTTGTTCGCGCGAGCGCGCCGCCGACTGCGGCCGGAGCGCCGTAGCCCCACGCCCGCGCCGCCGGAACCGCCGATCCACTGGTAGTGCTTGTCGAACGTCCAGAGCCGCATCGGCCAGCCGCTCGATGTTGCCGCTCGTCGACACGAGCGACCAGTCCTCGTTCCTGATCACGTTGCGCACAGCTCCGCGCTCAGCCGCGCGGTGCTGATCGGAGCTCGCGTCCCACGCCACCGCCGCGTCGGCGCGCGCACGATCGCAGCGCGTTGACATGCTGCCTCGGCCATGCTGCCCGCGCGCGCTCGAACACCGGTCTTGCGATCGCTCGTCATGGCGCGTTTGACCGCCTCGATGAGCGCCGGCAGCGTCGCTTCGGCGTCCGCGGCCATCGCGATGTCGACTTCCGGGTAGCGCTGGAAGTCCTGATAGTTGCCCTTCGTGTAGCAGGTCGCGCGGCGGTGATGCTGATCAACTTCGTGCCGGGCTTGATCAGCGGACGCGACGAGCGAATCAGCGAATCGCGGAACGCGTCGACCGTGCCCCAGAAGTCGGTCAGCTCGAGGCCGAGGATCACGTCGGCGTTGCCGAGCAGCCGCGCGGCGCCGTTCGACAGGTTGAGCGGGTGCTGCGATGGGAAGTTCATGCGGCCGCCCTGGTCGATCACCGGCGCCTGCAGCGGTCTCGGCGAGCTCGATCAGGTGCGTCATGCCCGGCCGGCGTCCGCGGCCAGACGATCGGCGATGATGACCGGATTCTGCGCGGCGACGAGCAGTCGCGCGGCTTCCGCGACCGGCGCCGGCATCGCCCTGCGGCGGCGAGGTGAGCGTCGAGCTTCGGGATGCGCAGCCGCGACTCACTTCGTCCGAGATCGGATCTTCCTGCAGGCCGCCGTCGAGGACGATCAGCACCGGCATCATCGGCGGCGTCATCGCGATCTTGTAGGCGCGCACCGTCGATTCCGCGAAATGCGGCAGCGAGCACGGCAGGTCGTCCCACTTGACGAAGTCGCGCACCATCGCCGCCGCGTCCTGCACGCTGTGCGCCCACTCCACGCCGGGCCGCCTCATCGTCGCATCGAGCGAGTTGCCCGCCAGGATGTGACCAGCGGCACGCGATCGCAGTAGGCGTTGTAGATCGCCATCGACGCGTGCTGCAGGCCGACGGTGCCGTGCACCAGCACCGCCATCGGCTTGCCTTCGACCTTGCAGTAGCCGTGCGCCATCGCGACGGACGACTCCTCGTGGCAGCACGTGATGAACTCGGGCGCTGTGTTGCTCGCCGTAGTTGATGATCGACTCGTGAATCCCGCGGAAGCTCGAGCCCGGATTGGCGGCGACGTATTCGAAGTTCGAGCGCCTTGAGGACGTCGACCATGAAGTCGCCGCCCGGGCGATCCGTCGTCACGACGTCTTCGAGCACCGGGTCGGTTTCCCGCGGCGCGACCGGCGCGCTGGCGGGACCGGCGGGGGCCGCCGCAGCGGGGCAGGCGCCGTCGTCTGCGCCTCCGAGCCGGCGGCGCCTACCGAGGGCGGCGCCAGTTACCGCTGCGCTCTTCAGGAAATCCCGGCGATCAACAGAGCTCTTTTTGGCCATTCCGACATCCTCTCTCGGGGCGTAGCTTACGCCGAGTCCGGCGGTTTGCGCCACTGCCGCCGGCCGAGGGTCGGGGCCAGTCTCCGGCGCGGGCGCGGGCGTATAATTCAGCGCCTTATGAGACGCCTTTCCACGGCCGTCGTGATCGCGCTCCCTTGCCATCAGCCTCGACGAGCGTCGTCGCGCAGGGAATCGTCAGTCACCGACGAATTCAGGCGGATGCTCGCGATGGGCGCCAGTACCGCACCGCGTTGGGCACTTACGCGGCGCTGAAGACGGCGGCGCCAGGTGGCGGCCGCCAGATGCCGGCCTTTGCGCAGCTTCCCGACTGGTCCGGCCTCTGGATGGCGGCCGGAGGGCGGCAACTTTTTCGCGCCGGGCCAGGCGGCATCGCGCCGAAGCTGACCCCGCAGGCGGTCGCCGCGCTCGAGACAGGGGCGAGGCCAACCAGAAGACCGGCATCGAGTACGACGAGAACCTCAGTCAGTGCGGCCCGCCCGGGTATCCGCGCTGGCTGGTCATTCCTTTCTCCGCGAGTTCATCGTGCGGCCGGAAGAAGCGTGGCTGACGTCGGAGACGGTGAACAACGTCCGCCGCATCTATACCGACGGCCGCGATCATCCGCCGGCAGACGAACGGTATCCGCTCTATTACGGCGACTCGATTGGTTTCTGGGATGGACAGAAGCTCGTCATCCACACCACCCAGCTGATGGAGCGGTCGATGGGCCGCAACCAGCCGGAGCAGAGCGAGAAGATGGAGACGGTGGAGATCTGGCAGAAGCTCAACGCGACGACTGTCAAGGCCGACGTGTGGATCTACGATCCGGCGCTCTACACCGAGCCGTGGTACGTCGAGCGGCGATACAGCCAGGTGCCGAACGAGGACAAGAGCCTGCGGATCCGCTACTGGAACTGTAACGAGAACCCGAACAACGACGTCTTCAAGACGCCGAAGGGCATTTACGGCGAACTACGTTCGGCGGTGGCGCCAAAGGCGCGAAACCGTCGAATGGAATAGCCGTGCGGGCTATCACGGTGCGTGCTGCCGTCACGGTTTGGCTGTGGCCTGCACTGTACGAGTTTCGACACGATGGCAGAAAGAAGTCACCTCTGGAGTCGTGTGGGTTAA
>ERZ1370068.8619-contig-7459_pt1 | contig 31368 bp, 37 predicted proteins | sample MGYA00561227_ERZ1370068 | MGnify/ENA primary metagenome ERZ1370068 (study PRJEB38410, sample SAMEA6850437) | metagenome | study: Metagenomic assessment of the ecological functions of the soil: analysis of the soil microbiota associated with the...
TATGCCCCGTTCAATTTACGTATTACTCAGGCTACCGCCCCGGATACTCGGTAGGTACACCGAGCGCGAGGCGGCGCCCGCCGGATGCGGGTCACCATCATGATGTCGATGGTGGGCATCTTTGATGCTGACCGCGTTCCGGGGATTGGCGCCTGGCTGATAAAGCTAAATCGTTGCCAGCGGCCCTCGTGGGTGGCATCCTCGCCGCCTGGATGGGGGACGGAATCATCTCGCTCCAGTTATCATCGGGTTCCTCACCGTGCTCGGGGTCGTGGCCCGGAACAGCATCATGCGATCTGCCACTGCCAGCATCTGGAACGCGAAGGCATGACGTTCGGAGGGCTCGACTGGTGATCGCGGGGCTCGCGAACGCATCTCGCCGATTCTCATGACGACTCTCCGCGACAAGTTGGCCCTTGTACCCCTGCTCGTGGCCACGGCGCTGCGCTGCGCGGGCCTCGAGATCCAGAAACACCGATGGCAGTCGTCATCATGGGCGGACTCCATCACCTCGACCACCGCCAACCTGTTCATCGTTCCCGTGCTGTACCTGCGTTTCGCCCGTCCCTCGCCGCCGGCGCTGCGCCCCGGCGACGGCCTGAAGTCGAACGGAATCAGAAGGGTACCTGGTGAACAGCGGCAATCCCCTCACTCACCGCGCGGCGCAGCGGCGTATTCAGATCTTGGCCCGGTCTCGTCCTCCTGCTGGGTACCGGCTGGCTTTTGGCGCCGGCGTGCTGGTCTACGAATCAGAGGACAAGGATCGAGCAACATCAAATCGGTATGCGGCTCCAGCCCCATGGAGTTCGAGAACGTGAGCCTGGCGAACAGCGGCACCGACCTGCAGCGCGATTTCAGCTGCTTCGCCACTCACCTCAAACTGAACGGCAAGATGCAGGGGCGTGGCGTTCGGCCCGGTGGAAGCTGGACAACCTGGACCAGTTCAGGAAGGGTCTCACTTTCGACGGCTGTCGGGAACGCCTGGCTGCTGTATCCGCTGGGCCAGGGGCTTCGAACTGCGCGCGCTGTATGCTGACCAGCCGTTCTCCGCGCGACCTGCTAACGCGTCCGACTCGAGGCAGCTCGCGGTGGATCGCGGTGAGGTCTCAGGCGTTCCCAGCGCACTCGGCCTGCATGACAGCATCGTCAGCTTCAGCCTGTACGGGAAGTCGAAGAGCTCGCGCGTGCGGTACCGCGGGACTCTTTGACAATCAGTTCATCCTCGCCAACCGGCAGGACCTGCCCATGTTAGGTGGCCGAATCGATCTCGAGCCTCGGTTCGACCAGGACATCTACCAGGACGCCTTCGAGGACAAGTGGTACACTCGGCGTGAACGGCAGCATTCAGAGCGGCATCGCGAGAACGCCCGCCGGGCTGCGGATGACAGCTCTCGCATACCGCCGGCGGTATGTCGACGCCATGATGGACGTGCCGTTCCGCAAGGTGCGTGTATCATCCGCGGCGAGGCGAACGCGATCCGCGCCGAGCGGATCGGCACGGGCGAGAACAACACGTCGGTCAAGATGATCGGTCTGGGCATCCTGATGATGAAGCAGCGCTTCCAGCCGTTCATCCGCTTCGACCAGCAGCGGGGCGATCCGTTCGTGCGCGGTGGCCGGACGGACATCACGTACGTGGCGTGAACGTACCAGCGTGGGCACAGCCTCAAGATCCAGGGCGACCTGCGGATGCAGGCCGGCACGAATGCACCCGTCGACGGCGGAAGATTGCAGGCGCAGATCGACCTCTAGCGCCGTCGTCGGTAGACTTCAAAACACGAAGCCCGGCCGAGTCGGCCGGGCTTCGGTGTTTGATGGTGGAGGCGGCGGGAATCGAACCCGCGTCCGAAAGGTCATCCACAGAGAGCGCTACAAGCTTATCCGGCCTATTCTGTTGCGTTCTCGCGCGCGTGCGCTCCGGTCGGCGGGATCCCTGCGCGCCAGCCCTACTGCCTCTCGTCGTCCAGCCCGCGGGCGGGGCGTCAGACCAGCGCGATGACATGGAACCAGATCCGTCCCCCACAGGCGGGGTCCGGTCAGGCGTCACTGCCTGTTATTAGGGCAGCGGAAGCCATCTGCTCGTTGGCAGATGTACATGTCCCACGGCGGGGCGCACGGCGGGTCCCGGCGCTCTGCTCTGGTTCGGTCCCCCTGTCGAGACCGGTGCGCCCCCGAACGGGTGTGTGTGGCATCTCTGCGCCACGCTGCTGCATTGAGATGCTGCGCGGGCCGCGGCGTTGCCGGCCCGGGTGCTGCCACTGCCAGCTCGCTTCTGGTGCGCCAGTGTTGCCGCGCGCGTCGCGCCACCGTTCAGCAGGACGGGCCGGGGTCCCCCGGCCCGCCACGCTGGAACCTCGAGGCGTCAGAACGGGATGTCGCCGGTTCGTCCCCGCCGCCGCCGCCGAACTCGCTGAAGTCTGGCCTCGGCCCCGACCGGCGCGCGCCCTTGACGCGTCGGCGCTGCGCCGCTCGAAGCTCCTGGCCCCCGGGAGCAGCACCGCCCGCACCGCCACGCGACCACCGCCGCCGACGAAGCGCATGTTCTGCGCGACGATCTCGGTGCTGTAGCGCTTCTGGCCGTCACCTTGTCCTGCCACTGGCGCGTGCCGGAGCGAGGCCCTCGATCGGGGACCTCGCGGCCCTTGGTGAGGTGCTGCTTGGCCGTGTCGGCCTGTTTGCCGAACAGCACGACGCTGTGCCACTCGGTCTCTTCCTTCCAGCCACCGTTGCCGTCGGGGCGCCGCTCCGTTGCGATGGCGAGACCGGAGGTTGGCGACCAGTGAGGCCACCTTGCGTGTAGCGCACCTCCGGGGGTCCTCTTGCCGAGACGGCCGAGGATGATGACCCGGTTGTGGCTCATGGATTGCTTCCTGTCTGGGGCCCCCGGGAGGTTGAGGCCCCTGAAGGTGGGGGGGCGCTGAGGTCGGGGGCATCGGCGGGAGGTCTGCAAAGTGCGACGTGTAGGGCTTTCTGACGCGCTCGGGGAGCTGGGTTCGGGGCGCGTATTCCATGCGGCTGCGAGGGCAATGGACTGCGTGCTTCGCGAACCCCGAGCGGCTGGTGCTGGGACCTTGGCTTTCTCGTTGTTTTCTGGGGCCCTCCCGACATCCGGTCAGGGCGCGCGGTCGCCTGGCGTGCGCACGGTTGCGGCGGCTGCACACGGGCGGTTCCGCATCGGCGAGACGGCCCGCGCGCATCAGAAGGCTGCGTGCGTCGGCCTGCACGAAGCGCGCGCGGACCCGCGTTTGACGCGCCCCTGCGCGGTGCCCCTATCGTCCCCCGCCGATTCGCCACCGAGTTTCATCGGGGCGTGGCGCAGCCTGGTAGCGCACCTGCTTTGGGAGCAGGGAGTCGGAGGTTCAAATCCTTCCTCGCCCCGACCAGCTTCCGGCCGGCCGCGGGCGGCGGTGCACGGGGCCACGCAGCGGCCTCCGCGCGGCGCCGCGGCAGGTCGCCCGGCCGCGCGGCCAGATCCGCCTAGGCTCGGAACCGGTTAGCCGCGCTGCGCCTGTAGCTCAGTTGATAGAGCAACGGATTTCTAATCCGTAGGTCGGGGGTTCGATCCCCTCCAGGCGCGCCATGTACCACGCTTGCAGGATTGCTTGGGTGAGTGTTGGGTGGTGGGTGTAGCTCAGCTGGCAGAGCATCGGGTTGTGGTCCCGAGGGTCGTGGGTTCGAGCCCCATCATCCACCCCATCTTCTACTTCCGTGCCGGCGCGCCGGCGTCGCCACTGCGTGATAGCCTCGCACGCCGGCCGGAGACCGGGCTCCGTGGCCGCAGGAGCATGCAACGTCGCGCCGAAGATCGTGTGCACGCTGGGCCCGGCCACGTCGTCGCCCGAGCAGGTGCGCAGCGCTGGTCGACGCGGGCATGGACGTGGCGCGGCTGAACTCTCGCACGGCACGCCGCGAGGAGCACGCCGCGGTCTACCGCGAGGTGCGCGCCGCGAGCGACGACGCGCGGCACGCGGTCGCGGTGCCTCGTAGATCTGCAGGGGCCGAAGATCCGGCTCGGCGAGTTCGAGGACGGCGGCATCACGCTGGCACGCCGGCGACGACGTTCACGATCACGACCGAGCCCAGTGGAGGGCACCTCGCGAGCTGGCGCGCACCACCGTACGGCGCGCTCTGCGCAGCGACGTGCACGGCCGGGCGCGCACCGTGCTGATCGACGACGGCCGCGTGGCGCTGCGCGTGGACGGACAGTCGACGGCGTGCGCGTGCGCACCACCGTCGCTCGAGGGCGGACGCGTCTCGGACCACAGGGGCATCAACCTGCCCGGCGTGCAGGTGAGCGCGCCGTCGCATGAGCGAGAAGGACCGCGAGGACCTGCGCTTCGCGCCTGTCGCTGCGCGTGGACATGATCGGCGCTGTCGTTCGTGCGCGCGCGCCGAGGACGTGGACGACGTGCACGCGGTGATGGACGAGCGCGGGCGCGCGGCTGCCCGTCATCGCGCAAGATCGAGAAGCCGGAAGCCGTGGACCTGCTCGGACCGATCATGCGCGCGTTCGACGGCCTCGATGGTGGCGCGCGGCGACCTGGGCGTGGAGATCCCGCTCGAGCAGGTGCCGCTGCTGCAGAAGCGCGCGCGTGCGGCCCGCGCGCGAGCACGGCAAGCCGGTGATCGTGGCCACGCAGATGCTGGACTCGATGATCCACCACTCGCAGCCCGACGCGCGCCGAGGCCAGCGACGTGGCGAACGCCGTGCTGGACGGCGCCGACGCGCTCATGCTCTCGGGCGAGACGAGCGTGGGCGAGTACGCGATCGCCTCGGTCGAGACCATGGCGCGCATCATCGAGCGCGGCCGAGCGCGCAGGGGCTGGAGCCATGCCGCCGCGCATCCGCCGCCGGCCCGAGACGCGGCCCGAGGCGATCGCCCTGAACGCCGTGCGCATCGCCGAGGACCTGCATGCCGTGGCACTGGTGGCGTTCACCGAGACGGGGCGCGACGGCGCGCCACATGGCCGCACCACCGGGACGAGATCCCGCTGCTCGCGTTCACGTCGCGTCCCGAGGTGCGCAGCCGGCTGGCGCTGCTGTGGGGATGCCGGAGACGTTCGTGGTGCCGCGCGTGAGCCACACGGACGAGATGGTGACGCAGGCGGATCGCGCGCTGCTGGACCTGGGCCGCGGCCAGAACGGCGACTTCGTCGTCATCGTGGCCGGAACACCGCCCGGCGCCGCCGGCTCGACGAACACGCTGCGCGTGCACCAGCTGGGCGGGTGCGAATAAATGCAGCAGCTTCCGCCGCTGGGCCCCACCGCGTGCTCGCCGCAGCAGCTCCCCCAGCGCCCGCGCCGCCCGCGCCCGGTGCGAGTGGCGGTTCTTCTCTGGCGCTCGGACAGCTCTCGGCATACGTGCGAGCCTCGCCCGCCGGCTGGAACACCGGGTCGTAGCCGAAGCCCTGCTGCCGCGCGCGCGCTCTGGCCGATCGCACCCTCGAGCACACCCTCGGTCTGAGCTCGCGGCCCGTCCGGCCACGCGGCCACGCACACCGTCTTGAATCGCGCGGTGCGCCGCTCGGCAGGCACGCCCTGCCAGCTCACGCAGCAGCTTGGCGACGTTCGACGGCATACGTGGCGCCAGGGCGCCGCGCGCGCGCGGCGCCGCGCACGCCGGGAGCTGCCGTCCAGCGCGTCCACCTCGAGGCCGGTGTCGTCCGCGATCGCCGGCAGGCCGGTGAGCGAGAGCCGCGGCGCGTGCCTTGATGCGCGCGTTCTCGAGCAGCGTGGCACCCGTCTCCTCGGGGGACTCGGCGCCGGGCCAGTCGGCGAGCGAGCACCAGCGTCGACACCGGGCAATGCCAGCAGGCGCGAGCAGCTCGGCGGCCTTGTCGGCGATTGAACGTGGCGACGACGTGGAGGTCGCGACCTCCGGCCTCACAGCCGCCCCGGGCGCGGTGCCCTGCCGCTCGCCGCCTATCACTTCCGGCAGCAGTCCCGAGCCCGCGAGCAGCTTCCGCTGGTAGCGCGTCACGCGCTGCACGCCGGACTTCGCGAGGCGGATCATGCAGCGCGCATGTCGGCGTCGTCGAACGTGGCGCGCTCGCCGGTGCCCTGCACCTCGATGAACCGGCCCGCTGCCGGTCATGCACCACGTTCATGTCCACGTCGGCGCGCGGAGTCCTCGACGTAGTCGAGGTCGAGGCACGGCTGCGCCCTTCACGATGCCCACCGAGATCGCGGCCACCGAGTCGCGCAGCGGCGGCCGGCGCGAGCTGGTCCGCGGTTCGAGAGCCACACGAACGCGTCGTGCAGCGCCACCAGCGCGCCGTTGATGGCCGCGGTGCGCGTGCCGCCGTCGGCCTCGAGCACGTCGCAATCGAGCGTGATGGTGCGCTCGCCGAACGCGGTCAGGTCGGTGACGGCGCGCAGCGAGCGGCCGATCAGCCGCTGGATCTCCTGCGCGCGGCCGCCGGTCTGGCTCGAGCGCGGCGTGCGATCGCGCGTCGTCGGCGCGCGGCAGCATGCGCGTACTCGGCGGTCACCCAGCCCTTGCCCGTGCTGCGCAGCCAGCGGCGGCACGCGGTCCTCGACGCTCGCGGTGCACAGCACGCGCGTGCGTCCCATCGACGACGAGCGCCGAGCCCTCGGCGTGCGAGCACGACGCCGCGCTCGATCTTGAGCGTGCGCAGGTGCGCGCGGGTCGCGGCCGTCATGACGCCGAACGCTCGACGGTTCGGGCGGGCTCACGTGGGCGCGGATCGCGGCGGGCTTGCGGGTCACGCATGGACTCCCTGCGGTGGCACCACGGCCGCGGACGGCGCGCTCGAACCACGGCAGGTCGGTCTGGTCCACGACGGTCACGCGCGGCAGCGGGCGGCCGAGGAACGACTTCCGCCACGCGCGCGAAGCTGCGGCGGCGCGGTTCGTCGCTCAGGAAGAAGTGGTGCTGCGGCTCGTCGCGCGCCCGCAGGCGCCAGCAGCATCGCGCGAGCCAACAGCTCGGCGGTGGCGCGGCGGCCTCGGCACCCGAGTCGATCGAGCTGCACGCCCGCGCCCATGCGCCGCGGTCAGCAGCGGCGCCAGCAGCGGGTAGTGCGTGCAGCCGAGGATCAGGCTGTCGAGGTCGCGACAGCTGCAGCTCGGCCAGGTACTCGTCGGCGACCAGGCGCGTGACGGGATGATCGAGCCAGCCTTCCTCCACCAGCGGCACGAACAGCGGGCAGGCGCGCTGCATCACGCACCGCGCTGCGTGGACAGGCGCTGCGATGCGCCTCGGCATACGCGTTGCTGCCGACGGTGGCCAGCGTGCCCACCACGCCGATGCGGCCGCGCTTGCTCACGTTCACCGCGGCCTTCGCCGCGCGGGCTCGATCACGCCGATGACCGGCACGCCGAAGTCGCTCGCGCAGGGCCTCGAGCGCGTGGCTCGAGGCGGTGTTGCACGCCACCACGACGCACTTCACCTGCTGGCGCACCAGGAACGAGGCGATCTCGACCGAGAAGCGCGTGACCGTCTCCTTCGACTTGTTGCCGTAGGGCAAGCGCGCGGTGTCGCCGAAGTAGATCGACCGGACTCGCGCGGCAGGCGCGCGAACAGCTCGCGCACGGTGGTGAGTCCGCCGATGCCGGAGTCGAACACGCCGATGGGACGCGGGTCACCGTTCACGGGGCATCAGGGCCTCCTGACCGATCGCGAAGCTTCATGGCCAATCGTCGGGATCGAGCGGGCGGTCGAGCGGGAAATGACCGCCGAGTGAGGGGAACGCGGCGCCACCGCACACGATGCGGATGCGCTTCGCCTCCGGCACGATCACGCCGACACGGTGCGCACCAGCGAGGCGATCGCCAGCTCCTCCAGTGCGGCCCCGCCGCCGAAACCTTGCCGGAACGCGGCGCGAAAGGTCGAGCGTGAGCAGGCCCGAGTCGTCCAGGTAGGCGTGAATGCACGCTGGTGCCGGCCGGGATCGCCCGCGCTCCGCACCGCGCGGGAGCCCTGTTCCAGTGCGGTCACGGCAGCCGCGGCACCGCTCGTGCACACTCGGGCAGTTCCGGCAGAGCTCGCGCAGCTCGCCGACCGAGGCTGTCGCCCTCGGTGCTGCTGCCGAACCACAGCGTCACCGAGCGCACGACGACGCCGCCTCGGTGTCCGACCAGCACCGGTGGCGGGACGGTCTAGGTAGTGGCGCGCTCGGTCCGCGATTTCCGCGCCGCGCACCGGCGATCAGCAGCACCCCGATCAGGATCAAGAGCCGGCGCATGAGTGTCCAGTCCCAGGAGCCCTGTGCTTGCACAGCGAACCATCGTGGTCGCTCGCAAGGCGCGACGACGAAGTCGTATCCGGGAGATACGTCGAGAGGAGGAGCAATCGCAGCCAGCGGCCCAGAGAGGCCGCTGGGACATGTACAGGGTTCCTGGGACGGGGACACTAGTCGCCTTCTGCCAGGCGAGCAGCGCCGTCGGCGATCGCACGCCGCGAGGTCACGCATGCCGGCCTGGCAGGAGCCGTGCGCGCCTCTTCGCGGTTGGCAGAGCGAGCCGCACTCGGGAAGCACGCCGGGCGCCGCCACGCCCACGAGCGGCAGCGGCAGCCGCTCGCGCACGGTGCACGGGGCCGAAGCCCGCGCGCTCGAGCGATGCGTGACAGTCCTCGGCGAGCCCGCGGCTCTCGACGCGCGCGCGCGTAGGCGGCGTCGCGCCACGGCAGCGCTCGAGCAGTCTCACCCAGTTCCGGCGGCGACGCGCCGGCGGCTGCCTCCACGACTGCTCGCGCGATCACGCCGGCGCCACCCACGCCAGGCGCCAGCCCGCGGCCTCGCGCGTGGAGCGTCAATCGCCGATAGTGGCAGCGACAGCACGGCGTCGGCGTCGCGAGCCGGGTTGGCGGCCTCGGCACGCGTCTCCTGGCGCCAGGCCGCGGTCGTCGCGTGCGCGTGAGCGTGCACGTTCACTCCCGCGCCGGCGCTGCAGCTCGTCCGCCAGCGCAGCGCCAGGTCCAGGGTCGTCACCTTCTCCTCGGCACGCTTCCACGGTCGCCCCGGCGTCGTCACCGCCATGGCCGGGATCCAGCACGACGGTGCGCAGCACGCGCGGTCCCGGTGCGCGCCTCCGACGCGAACGGCTCGTACGCCGCCGCGCCGCCGCGCGGGCGAGCGACACCGTGACGCGACCCGCCTCGAGGTCGCGAGCCGATAGCCGCCCGCCGCAGGGTCCAGCGCCAGCTCGAACGTGACGCCACCGCCGGCGGGCGAGACGGCGAGGTCGCGAACGAGCGCCTGGTAGTGCAGCGAGTCGGGCAGCACGCCCGAGAACGCGCCGGCGACGCGCACGCGGAAGCGGGCCCGGCTGCGGCTAACCACGGCCGCCGCCTCGAGCGCGTTCGGCGGGGATCACGAGCGTGGTGATGCCCGAGTCCACCTCGAACCGCGGTGAGCCCACGAACCCGTTGCGGGGCGCGACGCGGCAGCTGGCGCGCGTCGGCATCGTAGGCGAGCCGCGGCCAGTCATCCTCGGGAAGCATCGCGCGCCAGTTCCACCGGCACCAGGAGCTCGCCTGAGCGCGCTCGTCACCGGTCGCGCGCGAGCCGCAGCGTGCGGTCGTCCACGATGCACGAACGGGTTGCCGTCGGTGAACGTGAGGCGGTGGTCGCCCAGCGTGCAGCACCGAGCTTGCGCACGTCGGCGCGCCAGGAGCGCGAAGCCGCCGAGCAGCCGTCGCCAGGTCGTTGACCCCGACCACGGGCACGCCGTCCAGCCGCGTGACCGGGGCCGGACGGCCACGCCGAGCCCTGGCGGGCATCGCGCGCTGTCCTCCACGGTAGGCGACGACGGTGCGGGAGGCTGCCGCGTGCGAACCGAGAACGGCAGCACCGACAGCACCAGGCCGGCGCAGGCACGCGCAGGCTCATTCGCCGCGCGCTCGGCGGCGCTTGGCGCGGTCGATCTCGCGCTGCGCGTCGCGCTCGGCGATGGCCTCGCGCTTGTCGTGCGACTTGCGTGCCGCGCGCGCATCCCGAGCGAGCAGCTTGGCGCGCCCGCGTGGTGAAGTAGAGCTTGAGCGGGACCAGCGTGTGGCCCTTCTGCTCGACCGCCTTGCGCAGCTTCTCGATCTCGAGCGCGGTGCAGCAGCAGCTTGCGCGTGCGCACCGGGTCCAGGTTCCAGCGGTTGCCCTGCTCGTACGGCGGGATGTGCAGCTGGCAGCACGAACGCCTCGCCGTTCTCGATCGTGGCGCAGGACTCTGCAGGCTCGCCTTGCCCGTCGCGCAGGCTCTTCACCTCGGTGCCGGCGAGCACGAGCCCCGCCTCGATCGTGTCGAGGATGGCGTAGTCGTGACGCGCCTGGCGATTCTGCGCGACCAGCCGGTCGGCGGATGCGGTGGCGTCGGGCATGGCGCAGTCCGGCGACGCCACTGCGGCCCGTCGCGCGGCTGCGGTCTGGCGCCGGGCCGCCCGGGTCGGCGCGAAGGGTGCCGGAGACGTGATGGTGCGGAAGGGGGATTTGAACCCCCACACCCTTGCGGGCGCTAGAACCTGAATCTAGTGCGTCTGCCAGTTCCGCCACTTCCGCACGCAGTCGGGCCGAGCATGCTATTGCAGGGCTCCCGCGCGTCAAAGCCTGCTGGAGCGTCGAGCGCAGCCCGGCCGCGGTCGAGCCCTGGCAGCGACCGTTCGGCGCGTGCCTGCCGCCTCGCTGCCTATGCGCTCAGTACTATGTCCGCGGTAGGGCGGCCGGGTGAAGGACCCGGTACGCTGCCGCACATGGCCGCCACACTGCCCGGTGAACCCATGAATACGAACCGCTCGCGCGCGCGCCGCCATGTCGCCGATGGCGTGGGACTACCTGGCGGGCGGCAGCGGCGACGAGCGCACGCTGCGCCTGGAACCGCGAGCGGCTGGATGCCACGCGCTCCTGCCGCACGTGCTGCGCGACGTGAGCCGGCTGCGACACGCGAGCTCACGCTGCTCGGGCTGCAGCTCCCCTCCCCGTGCCTGCTCGCGCCGACCGGGTTCCAGCGGCCTGTTCCACGCCGAGGGCGAGCTCGCCACCGCGCGCGGCGCGGGCGCGGTCGGCGCGCGTCACACGCTGAGCACGCGCGGCGACCACGAGCATCGAGGACATCGCGAGCAGTTGCGACGGGACCGCTGTGGTTCCAGATGTACGTGCAGCGCGATCGCGGTTTCACGCGCGAGCTGGTGCAGCGCGCCGAGGCGCGCGGCTGCCGCGCGTTCGTGCTCACGGTGGACACGCCGGTGCTGGGCGCGCGACCGCGAGCAGCGAAGACCAGCTGAGCTGCCGCCGGGCACTGGAGCTGCGCGAACCTGCGCGGGCTCGCCGCACGTAGCCGGACGAGCCCACGTTCCAGCCACGGCACGTCGCAACCCGTTCCTCGATCCGTCGCTGACGTGGACGCGACCTCGCGCTGGCCTCGCGGGCGAGACACGGCTGCCCGTGCGTGGTGAAGGGCGTGCTGCGCGCGGACGACGCGCGGCTGCGCGATCGAGCGCGGGCGCGGCCGGCGATGGTGGTGAGCAACCACGGCGGGCGCAACCTCGACACGGTGCCGGCCACGATCGACGCGTTGCCGCGCGATCGCCGACGCGGTCGCGGGCCGCCGCCGGTGCTGTTCGACGGCGGCGTCCGGCGCGGCGTGGACGTGGTCAAGGCGCTGGCGCTCGGGGCGACGGCGGTGATGGTCGGCCGGCCGTATCTCGTGGGGCTGGCCGCCGCCGGCGCCGACGGCGTGCACGCGCGTGATGCATGCTCGTCACCGGAGCTCGAGATGGCGATGGCGCAGTGCGGCGCGGCGTCGCTCGAGGTCACGCCCGACCTGGTGACGACCCGGCGCGCTGATGCGGCACGTGCAACGGCGATGCTCGCTCGGTCGCGCTGAACCACGCGCGCCGGCCGAGGCGCCGGCGTCGCGATCACGGCGGCTCGGTCCGGGCGCGCGTCCGGATCAGCCGCAGCAGATCGCCTTCGAGCGCGGCCCCAGGTTCGTGGCCGCAGCGGCATCGACGCCGCAGTTGTTGGGGCTGCCCGGCGTGGGCGGGCAGCCGGTGCCAGCGGCAGCGCGGTGCCGGTGTAGGGATTGAGCTGGTCCTCGAGCTTCCACTCGCTGCCGTCGCTGCGTGCGGCCCGCGGCGCGATCGGCGGCGGCCTCGATGCGCCTTGTACGTGTAGCCGTCCACGAGCGTGGTGTCGCTGCCGGTGACCTTCCACAGCAGCACCTGGTCGCCGGTGTTGCCGAGCGACAGCCCGAACACGGGATGCGCCGTGGCGCGCTCCCACGCCACGGACAGCGGCGCCGGTGACGAGCAGCACGTCGCCGGGCGCGAGCGTGCCGGTGAATGCCGAAGCGCGGGATCGAGTCGCCGTCGGTGACGAAGTAGCGTCGACGAGGTCGGTGGTGGCCGCGCCGCCGTTCACGATCTCGATCCACTCGTCGTCACGCGAGCTGAACGCGCCGCTGCCGTCCCAGTCCGCGCGCGGGCGCAGCCAGGGATCTCGGACAGCCGCACGTCGGGTGCGGCGGCGACGGCGAGAGCGCGGAAGCGAGCAGCATCAGGTGAGCAGGGCGTGGACCGGGAATCGCGGATTGCGCATGGAGCGCTCGCTGACGGGGACATCGTGAGCGAGGGCGTTCTCGCGACCGGGCCGGGGCGGCGTGGCGCCGGGGCGGCCGGGTTCGGCGGCCGCGCCCGGGGGCTCCACTGCACGCGTCGTAGCCGGTCGGCTCGGGTGCCTCGGCGGCGCACTGGCGCGCAGCGCGACTTGCGCGCGCCGTTCGCGGCCGTGTACCGAGCCGCGCACGCGGAGACGTCGGAGAGCGTCACGGCGGTTCGGGCGCGGACGAGCGAGCGCCAGAAGCGGCGGATGCGGCGCAGCCCCTTCCGGTTCTCCGGCGAGTTGGCGTAAGAGAGCCGCAGGTAGCCCTCGCCCTCCGGCCCGAAGCCGGTGCCGGGCAGCGTGACCACGCCGGCCTCGTCGAGCAGCCGGTCGGCCAGCTCGACGCGACGCGAGGCCCGGTGCCGTCGACGCGCGGGAATGCGTAGAACGCGCCGGCCGGCCGACGCACGGCACCCCCGGGATGGCGTTCAGCGCCATCGATCACCACGTCGCGGCGGGCGTGGAACTCGGCCACCATCGCGCGCACTTCGTCCTGCGGCCCGGTGAGCGCGGCCTCGCCCGCCTTCTGCACGAACGTGGCGGTGCACGAGTTGGAGTTGTTCATCAGCGCGGCCATGTGGCGAGCGAGCGGCTCCGGGCATGATGCCGAAGCCCAGCCGCCAGCCGGTCATCGGCGTACGTCTTGAGAAGCCGTCCACGACGACGGTGCGCTCGGCCATGCCGGGCAGCGTGGCGATGGACGGGCTTCGCCCTCGTGGACCATGCCGGCGTAGATCTCGTCGGAGACCACGACCAGGTCGTGTTCGCGGTGCGAGCGCGGCGACGCCTTGCGAGCGTCGCGCGCGGCAGCCGCCGCCGGTGGGGTTGTGGGGCGGGAGTTGAGCACCAGCATGCGGCTTCGCGCGTTGATGCGCTGGCGCAGCGCGTCCAGGTCGAGGTCGAAGCCGCGCGCGCGGCGTCGAGCGGCACGGTCACCACGCGCGCCCATGAGCGGGCCGCCGATGCGTACGTCGGGAACGCCGGCGCTCAGGATCAGCACCTCGATCGCCGGGCTCGAGCAGCGCGAGCATGGCGAAGAACAGCACCGGCTTGCGCCCCGGGCGTGACCACGACGTTCGCGGCGTCGCAGGCGATGCCTCGCCGCTCGCGTTCCAGGTGGCGGCGATGAGCTGCCGGAACTCGGGCAGGCCGGCGGCGGGGCCGTAGTGCGTGTAGCCCGCGGCCGAGCGCGGCATCAGCCGCGCGACGGATGTACGCGGGCGTGTCGAAGTCGGGCTCGCCGATCCCCAGGTGGATGATGCTCCGGCCCTTGCGCCTCGAGCGCCTTGCCGCGCGCGAGCATGTCGAACGACGCGGCCGTGGTCAGGCGGCCCATGCGCTCCGCGTATCTCATGCTGGCTCCCCTCGTGGCCGGACCGCGGCGCGCGGTGAGCACGCGACCGCCGGGACCAGTTCCACGCGTCCACGCGGGCGGCGCAGCTGCACGCGTGCCCCCGGTGACCAGTGTGACTGCGAGACGCAACTGCCCGGATGCGAACGGCAAGCGCAGCTCCGGGAGCGTGCGCGTGCCCGCACCACTCACCGAACGCAGCACCAACCGATCGGCCCCGGCCTCAGGCAGGACCAGCGATTCGCCACTCCTCGCCCGCCACACCGCGTGCGTCACCGCCACGCGCGCACCGAGCGGCAGGAGCCACTCGCCGCTGCGCCACGGCGCACGCGTCGCGCACGGCGTCCCAGGGCGAACGCGCGAGCGCCCCAGAGTTCGTGGCGCAGCGCGAGGCACTCGCGCCGGGCGGACCGCCTCGCCACTCGCACCACCAGCCCTGCCGGGTCCCGATGGGCGTGCGCTTGGCGCCGTGATCGCGCCGCGGGCCCTGTTGTTCCAGCACCCCCAGCGCCGCATCGACTCATTCTTTCCCAGACCCGCATCCACTCTGGCGCGGAACGCGCCCCGTCCACTCCGGCTCGCCATGCCCACAATGCACCGAACGCCGTCACGCGAGTCGCACCCTAATCGCGCGCGGCCGATGCGGCGAGCGCCCGCGCCAGGGCCGCTGCGCGCGGCTCGCGCCAGCGAGGCGGAAGCCCGGCTGCGCCGCCGCGCAGCGACAGCCGTGTGACTCCCGAAGTCGCGCGCAGGCTGGCCTCGGCGGCGCCAGCGGCCGCGCGCGTCGGCGGCCCACTCGGCGGCTTGCGGGCCGACCTCGAATGCCAGGCTCGACTGGTGCTCCTCCACGCGACGCGGGCGTGCCGAGCGACACCGGTCCGGCGCCGACGCGCATCCCGGCGAGGTCGCGCTTGGCGAAGCGGCCGCCAGCAAGACCTAATGGCCGTGAGTCGAACAGCACACCGCCACCCGAGCGACCACGGAATCGAGCGCGCTGCCCGCGGTCTTCGGGCGCTCGCGCCCACGGCTCGGCGGCCCCTCCCAGCACGAGTCCGCGACCCCAGAGCGGGACAGCTGCCCCGCGGCCAGTTGTCCGCCCACGAACGGCGACTCGACGCGGCCGGCCCCCAGTTCGGGATCGCCGTCGCGGGCGCGTGCCGCGCGCACCGCCGCCCTGGAAGCTCACGCGCTGCGAGCGCCTCGGCAGCGCCCGAGCCCCGGCTGAACAGCTCCCACCGCGAGTTCGAACTTTCGTCCTCGGTGAGTCAGGTCAGGAGCTCCACGCGTCAGCCACCCTCGCCGGCCTCGGGCGGTGATGCAAATACCGGCGTGGGCGCGCCTCGTCGGCGCGCGCGGAATGTGCGACGCGTCCGAGCAGCAACGCCACGGGAGCCACGCCCTCGGCGCGACCGCCGCAGCCCGGGCACCATTCGAGGCGAGACGGCAGCGAATCTCGCCCAAGACGGGATGAGCGTCACTGGCGCGCAGCTCCCACGCGGAGCCTGCCCGCGCATCGCGCGCAGCCCCGCCGCGCCGCAGTCGGCGGACCGACCTCGCGTACCTCGGCCCCGGGCGCTCTGGGGCGGCGGGAGCGCTCAACGCCTGGGTACAGCGAGCGCTCGCGTCGGCGATCTCGTTCGCGCTGCGGCGCGCGCAGCGATACTGCGAAGCGGCGGTCGCACCCGCGCGCACGCCCGGATTCGAAGTGTGCGATCTGGCGGCGGCGGCTGGCGCCGTGCGCGCATCTGCGGAGCACTGGCCCAGACGCGCACGGAGGGCGCGGAAGAGCCATCGTGCGCTCCGCACGCGCCAGCACCAGCCCGAATGCGGCTCGAGTAGCGCGCGGGTGGTACTCCACGGCTGGTCGCGATCGTGCCGTGCCATGACCACGCGCACGGCCGCCCCCGCTGTCGCGCGTGACGCCGGCGGCGGCGTAGCGGCACGCGTGGTCAGCCAGCAGTTCGGGCGCTCCCGTCTGCGATCGGCCCCGTCGCGATGCGCAGCGCCGGCGGCGCTGCCGCCCAGCGCTGACGGCGGCGCGTCCCGAGTTCGCGCAGGCCCCACCAGCGATGTCGTGGCCGCGGCGGCGGCGGATCCGCGCTCCGCGTGCCGGCAGTGCATGTTCGAGGCAACGCAGAACGGGTCCCACGGCGCTCCCCGCCGGCGCGCTTTGCCCGCCAGGTCCTGCGCGTGCAGCGGACCTGCGACCTGCGAGGCGAGCCATGCGGCGCACGGTGCGCCCACGAGCGCTGCGACGGCGTGGGCGTTGCCGCGCGATCGCTTCGAGCCGCTTCACGCGGCTCATCGCGCGATGCCTTCCACGCGCAGCGGCGTGACGCGTGTGAACGTGCCCTCGCTGGACTCGGCGCGCAGCACGGCGAGGTAGATGCCTGGCGGGAGGCGCTCTCGCAGCGTGACCGGGCGCTCGCCGCGTCACCGGATTCCACGGGGCCCGCGAGCCGGCGCGTGCGCGGTGACCCTCGAGGGTCGTAGAGCTCGAGCGTGACGCGGCCGCTGGGCCACGGCAGCTCCCAGGCGAACTCACCGTCTCGCCGGCCGCGTCACGCGCCGCGGCTCGGCCGGAACCCGCCGGGTGTGGGCGGGAGCTCGTGCGGCGGCGCGAGCGGCGTGCCCGGCATCGGGGAGGGCCGCCAGCTTCCGATCCGCAAACTCCAGCGTGGCGCCCGAGCGAACGCCTTCGGCGGAATACGTCACCCTGCTGCACCGGCACACCGCGTCGGCTTCGGCCAGTGTGACCACGTCGGCCACACCGGAGGCGTCGTCGCGAGTTGTTGAGCGCCGACCACGGTGCGCGCGCGCCGGACGCGTGCGGGATCCAGCCGTAGGTAAGCCAGCAGCAGCGCGACCGGGTCCTGCGCCAGCACCGCGCAGGCTCCCGGGCGCCAGTGCGGCACCGGCATCCCCACGCGACCGGTGGCCTGCGAACGATCCCGACAATCGGAGAGGCCTCGAGGAGGCGGTGCCTCGCGCGAGCAGATTGCGCACCTCGATCCACTCGCCCTCACCGCGGCCGGGTGGAACTGGATCTCGGTGACCTGAGCGGGCCTGGCCCGACGCGGACCAGCAGCGTATCGGCATCGTTGGTGGGCGACTCGTCGCCGACCAGCGCCACGCGCACCGCGAGCGCACCGCGGCCCTCGATCAGCGAGGCGAGCGGCACGATGCACGAGCAGCGTCTCGCCCGGAGCGAGCGCCGGTGCGACCACGGACACCGGCATGCCCAGCGGGCCGCTGTTCACGCGCAGGCTGGCGTCGTCGAGTCCCCACGCGGTCACGCCCGCGCTTCGACGAGCGAGACGGACAGCGTGGCGCGTTGCCGCCGGGCGACGGCTGCGCGGGCTCAGCACGAGCGGCCGCGCGCAAGCGCGGCGTCCACCGCGCACGTTGGCAGCATCCGGGCGACGGCGCTGGCCGCGCGCGGAAGTCGCCGGCAAAGTTGCTTCCCGTCGCGGCCGCGTCGGGTACGCGCGCCAGCGACGAGCCGGCCGAAACGTCGGTTGCCGGTTCGCCACAGAAGTACTCGGTGTACTCGTGCGTCCCCAGCCCACGATTTCGGCAAGCCCATCGGGCCAGACCAGCACGCACCGCGTCGGGGCCGTTCTGGAGCTCGAGGTTGACCGTCCGCTGTGGGGAGGCGTCAGGAGCGCCCCGCCCACGACGAACCGCTGGCCGGCCTTGAGCGAGTCGCCCGGGCCTCCGACCCAGCGGAGCGTCCAGCGCCCGGGCGCGCCGCCGTCGCCGCCCTCAGCCGGACGCCGGCTTCAGCAATGCGGTCCTGGACCGGATTCCAGAGCTCGACGAACTCATGGCCCGTGTCATCGCCGGGTGCGTCGTAGTAGACTTCGGTGACGATGGGATGAGAGGCGGGCGCGCAGGAAAGCGCGGCTGCAAGCATCGACGCAAGCGCGTCATGGCCGCTCCTCGCGGGGCACCGGTGGAGATCGGGGGCAATGATTGCGCCCAGGACTCCGGCAGCGCGTGCCGAGACGCGCGCCAGTGCAGGCTGCTCGTGCGCTGTCTCCCCTTGCTGCGTCTTCTCGCCTGCCTACTGCTCAGCGCACCGCCTGCCGCCGCCGCGCTGCGCTCGCCGCAAGTGCCCGTCGCCGGCACCGCGCTGGCCAACGTTCTTCGCGTCGCAGGGCCAGGCCATCAACCCACGGCCACCGACCAGCAGAACCTGCAGCAAATGAGCGTCGCACCGGGCACCAGCTTCCGACTTCATGCGCCAAGGGACCAGCCTGGACGGGTCGGCGAGCGCTGGCGCCATACAACACGCTGCCCCCTCGCCGCCGCTCTACCATGGCCTGGCGGGCGCAGCCAGCGGACGGCTGGTTCAGCGATGCAGCTCGTTCCGGACCGGTCCCGCGCGGCCCTCGTGGTGAATCTGTTCGATCCGGCAGAGCGCGCTCCGGCGTGCGCTGAACACGTACCTGGGTGCCGACCCGACCGCCTTCGTCTACGGCCGGGCGCAGCCGGCGCCGTCTACCTTCAGGACGCCCGCAATCCGCTCGGCGCGGCCCGCATCCGACATACAGCGGCACGGGCGCGCACCGGGCGCCACGTGGTTCGCCATTGAGACCGGCAGCACGACCGGCGGCGACTTCGCCGACCTGGTCCTGCTCGTGAATCTCGCACTCGCACCGGTGGACGTGGAACACGCGAGCTGGGGAACGTTGAAGCAACGGTTCCGCTGAGGCGGAATCGTCGAACGGAGGAACTATGCTGCGTGGACGACTTATCTCCATCCTCTTGGGCGCGGCACTCGTGCTCTCCGCCACGCCCGCACTGGCGCTCCTGCGCAGCCCCAGGTCCCGGTACAGGGCACGGCGCTGCAGCAGCTGTTCACACAGCTTCAGCCAGACGATCAACGTGAACACGGCGCAGGTCTACGCGTGGTCGTTCGCGGGCATCGGCGTCACGCAGCCGGCCGCGAACTTCGCAGCGAGGATCGAGCTGGGCGAAGGCGAGCTGCAGTTGGTGAACATGAGCGACCCCAACCTGCAGAAGGTGACCGTGCTGCCCTCACCGGTGGCCGCGGGTTGGTATTCGTATGTGACATTCCTCAACCTCGGCACCATGCACGTGACACTGTTCGACGCGCTGAATGTGCCCCAGGGTCAGACGGCGTACCTGATGCCCGTCCACGCGCTGGGCTTCGCGGTCACGGACGCGCACGGCACGTTCTACACGTTCGACTACGTCAACGCCGACGGTCAGCCCCACCTCCTCGCCTACGAAGGCACTGGGCGCTCTGCTGGGGACCGTGTGGCTGGCCCTCGAGAGCGATGGCGACGGGGACTTCGCCGACGCCGTGTTCTTGCTCGAAGGCGCATGGCTCGTGCCGGTGCACACGCACGAGCTGGGGGACGCTGAAGCAGCGGTTCCGGTAGGGGATTGGACGCCGCGGCAGCGTGGAGAGCGCATGTCGCTCTCGCAGTTGTCGTGACCTGCGCAGCTTCCGTGCGGGCTGGACAAACACTTTGCTTGACCGATATGAAAGCCGGGCGAGTCGCGAAGCGAGGCTCGTCTCGAGGTCACGCATGGAACCGCCCTGTCTACGCGCGTGTGCGGCGAATCGGGCTCGGATACGCGCGCTCTCGTCCTAGGCCGCGAAACGGGCTCTGCGCGCGATCCTGAGCCCTGAAAATGCGTGTGCTTCAATCATGCATCGCCCTCGCGAGTTCTCGCCCCGCGGGAGTCCGACATGGCCCGTCGCTCGCTCACCGGTGTGCCCGACCACGTCCTGCTTCGCGATCTCGCCAGCGTTGTCACCCGCGACCGCGGCACTACTTGTGAACTACTTCAACATCTTGGAGAAGTCGACGACCGTCAGCTCCACAGGCCCGCGGGCCACGCGAGCTTGTACCTGTACTGCGTGGCCGAGCTGCGGATGTCAGAAGACACCGCCTACAAGCGCATCCAGGCCGCCCGTGCTGCTCGCAAGTTCCCCGGCATCCTCGACCGAGTGGAGGACGGCCGGCTGCATCTGACGGCCGTCGTGGCTCTGGCTCCCCACCTCACACGCGAGAACGCCGCCGAGCTTCTCGAGGCCGGCTCCCACAAGACCAAGTCCGAGTTGGAGCACGTGCTGGCGGAGCGATTCCCGAAGGACGACGTGCCGACGGTGGTGCGGGCTATCCCGGCATCGCGACCGGCCGAGTGCACGAGGTCCCAGTGGTGCCCCGCAGCAGGCCGGGCTGCTCGCGGTCGAAGCCGCGACTTCACATACTCATGAACTGGTTCCGGAACCAGTTGTCCCATCGACTGGCCAGAACTGCGCACAGTCACCGGTACCACTTTCGAAGACCCCGGCGCGCCTCGCCCCGTTGGCTCCCGAACGGTACGCACTTCAGGTCACGCTCGCGAAGGCGACGCACGACAAGCTTCGCCGCGCCCAAGCGCTACTGGCGCACGCGGTTCCGTCTGGCGACATCGCCGAGGTGCTGGACCGCGCGCTGGATGCGTTGATCGAGCGGGTCGAGAAGCGGCGCCATGCGACCACTCCAAGCCGGCAGCGAAGCGCGGCTCGAAGAACCCGCGGCATGTCCCGCCGAAGTGCGCCGGGCCGTTCGCGAGCGCGACGGAGGCCAGTGCACATTCACGAGCGCAAGTGGAAGCGCTGCACCGAGACGCGCTTCCTGGAACATGACCACGTGCATCCCGTTGCACGAGGCGGTCAGGCGACGGTCGAGAACATTCGCCTGCGCTGTCGGGCGCATAATCCAATATGAAGCCGAACGCATGTACGGCAAAGGCTTCATGCGCGAGAAACGCCAGGCGGCGAAGACTGTTACATCAGCCCGCGCCGCCGTCTCCAGCCCCACTCCACACTGAGCATCGCCACGACCAGTGCGAACAGCCACGGCGATTCCCACAGCCGCGTGCTGGTCGTGCGCTGCCGGACGAGCGAGCGCAAGTCGAGCGCAGCGCGCCCAGCGCGCAGCATCGGCGGCCTTGCCCACGCGGCCGCCGCTCGCCTCGGCGATCGCTGGCGAGCGCACCGCTGTCGGGCTCGGCGCGCAGCGCCCAGTGTCCAACGGTCCACCACGAACTCGCCACGCGCGCGTCCCAGCTCGCTGCCCTGCGCGTGGCCGCGCGTTCACCTGCCAGCGGCCGGGGCCGGGCGAGGCGAACTCGGCCGAGTAGGTCCCGGCGCCGCCCGGCGCGAACGTGATGCGGCGAGACGCACCGCCGGGACCGGACAGTTCCGCGGTCACCTCGGCGCCTGCGAGCGGCTGGAAGCGCGCGTCTTGAAGCAGCGCGTTCAATCGCACGGGCTCACCCCCGGCACGAGCTTTCGCTCGGCGGTGACGCGCAGCGGCTCACCGTGCACGGGTTCGGCGAGCCAGCGCACCGTCTTTCGCCACAGCCGCCGGCCGCGCTCGCCGGCGAGGTCGTCGGTGGCATTCAGCGACCAGCGCCAGACGCCGCCACCGTTGACGAGCAGCGCCTGGCCGCGGCCCACGGCGCGCACCACCCACAGCGGCGGGCCCTCATCGCGAGCGGCGAGCAGCACGCGATCCGCCCCGCCGGGCGCGATGTTCGCCACACCCGAGAGCGGCGCAGCCTCGCTCCACGCACGCGCGCCGCGCGCGGGGTCGTCGTCCCACGCCAGCAGTTCGGCGCCGGCGGCCTGCGGTTCGGGAGCCACCGGAGACGGCGCGATCCCCGCCTGGGCGAACGCGAGTTCGCGCGCGAGCTGGCCGGTCGCGAATCGCGCGGGTCCCGGCGGGCCGCCGGCGAGCAGCAGCAGCCCGCCGCCCGCTCGCGACGAAGCGCGCGAGCGCGGCATCGAACGCGGGTCCCAGCTCGGCACCCGAGACCCCATCGAGCACCACCACCGAGCGTCCCGTGAGGTCGGTGCCCGAGGGCACGCCGGCATCGCGCGCTTCGATCGCACGCCAGCCGCTGGGTTCACGCACGCGCGTGTCGAGCTCCACGGTGGAATCCCCGGCCAGGGCGCGCCGCAGGAACGTGAGGTCCCAGTTCAAGCCGTCGGAGACGATCAGGATGCCCAGCTTGCCGGGCGCCACGGGCACGACCACGCCGTGGGCGTCGTCGTCCGTGGAAGTGTCTCCCGCGAGCGGGGCCAACCGGGCGGTCCAGAACGCAAGCCCCGCGCGCGACGGCGTCACGCGCAGCTCGGCCACGGCCTCGGCACCCGGTCCGGGTGCGGGGACCGTCGCTCGCGCGAGCCACGGCCCTCGTCCTCCAACCGCACCTCGATGGGCGTGCCGCGTTCCTCACCCGAGACCACCCGAACGTTCACCGGCGTCGCCTCGCCGACGCGCGCCTCGCTCGAAGCTTCCACGCCCGCGATGCCGCGGCCCGCACCGGTGCTCTCCCCACCAGCAGCCCGTGCACGGGCACGCCGAGCGCGCGCGCCGCGGCCACCGGGTCGTCGCCGGCGTTGACCGCGCCATCAGTCACCAGGATCGACGCCATCGGGGCGCCGCTCCACGGGCAGCCGGGCGAGTCCGGAGAGCGCGCTGCCCGGCGCGCTGGCGCTGCGCTCGCCGGGGCTACGCGCGCTGTCGGCCAGCAGGCCGGACGCGAAGGAGTGTTCCTCCAGGCGCACGCGTCCGCGCAGCGCGCTGCGCAGCGCGGCGATCGCGCGCTCCGCCGCTGCCGCGCGCGTGCCCGCGCCCGTGCGCTCGGGCCGGTCCATGCTCAGCGAGCGGTCGCGCAACACCACGACGCGCGTGCCGGACGACGGCAGTGCCCGCTCCAGCACCGGCATGGCGAGCAGCCACACGAGGATGGTGAGCGATAACGCGCGCAACGCGCTCATCAGGCGGCGCGCGCCCGCCGTGAGCGGCGGCTGCCGGAACGCGTACGCCCACACGGCGACCGCGGCCACGCCCAGCGTGACCAGCACCAGCAGCAGCCACGGCGCGTTGGGTGCCAGGTGCAGCGACGCGCCGTTCAATGCGCGCTCAGGCGGGATCCGCCGCGCGCGTGGCGCGCTCCTGGTCGGCGAGGCGCAGGCCCTCGAGGATCAGGCGGTCGAGGTCGAGGTCCAGCGTGATGTCCTCGCCCTCGGCCAGCTCTCCCGGCAGGAAGCGAAACCGTCCATCGCGCCACAGGATGACGTGGTAGACGATGCGGCGCAGCACCTCGTGCACGGCGTCGGTGACCTGCTCGCGCGAGGCGTCGCCCTGCTCGACGAGCAGCTCACCGATGCGGCGCTTCGGCTCGGAGCGCTGCTGCTCGAGCGCGCGGCCCACGGCGGTCGCGCTGACCGCGCCGCGTGTGCATGAGCAGTTCGCCCGAGCGGACGGCGAGCCCGCTCGTGCGTGCGAACACCGGGCGGCCGCGTTCGTACCACAGGTTCACGCGCTCCTCGCCACGGGTGAACTCGAGCCGGCCCGAGGCCTGCGCGAGCTGGAGGAGCTGCAGCACCTCGGACGGGAAGAAGTGCGCGAGGTCGCCCTCGAGCGCCGTGGGTCTCATGAGTGTCTCCGGTCAGGCGCGCCATTGCACGTCCCTCACCACGTGGTCCGCCTGCCGGGCGGCGCCCGTGAGCAGTCGCAGGTTGTACCAGCCGAGCACCAGCACCTGGAGCACGGTGGCCGAGAGCATCACGCCGAGCGCGATCTCGGTCAGGCGCGTGAGCCCGCTCCCACCGGACCGCGCACCGCGAGCAAGAGCAGGAACAGCGCGATCAGGCTGGTCATGACCACGCCCGTCATGCGCCCGAACCACGTCGGGCGGATGCGGATCGGGCCGACCAGCACGTAGATCGCGGAGCCTCCCACGAGCAGCACCGTGTAACGCAGCACCGCCACCCAGAACACCCACGGATGCAGCAGGTCTGCCGCGGCGAGTCCGGCGAGCGTGGTGAGGTTGAACACGATGTCCACGAGCGGGTCGAGCGCCGTGCCCGAGCACCGTGGTCTGGTTCCAGCGGCGTGCGATCCAGCCGTCGAGCACGTCCGTGAGCGCGGCGAACAGGTACACGCCGAACGCCCACGCGAAGTGGCGCTCCACGAGGAACACCGCGATGCCGGGCACCAGCGTGACGCGCGCGAGCGTGAGCATGAGCGGCAGGTTGAGCCCCGAGAGCCGGTGCCCGGTGCTGTCCCGCAGATGTCCCACGAACAGCGACACGAACGTGAACGCGGGCAGCATCCACAGCGCGGTCCCGAGCAGGTATCGCTCGGCCAGTTCACGGTCCCAGGCGAGCGCCATGGAGACGCACGCCAGGAACGAGCCGGCGAAGTACGCCACGGCCACCGCCCAGATCGAGCGCACGGCATTGGGGCTGGCGAGCCAGTCGGCGCGCGTGCGAGCCGCCACCTGCCGGGCGTAGCGCAGGAGCGCGGCGGGCGAGAATCGATCGCGCCGCAGCTCGACCAGGTACTCCTCGATGAACATGGGGCGGCTCCCGAAGGGGTGGAACGCCGGAGTCTAAGGGTCGCAGCGCGCTCCCCGCCAGCACGCCGTTCCGCGCGCGGGCGCTGGCGCCACGGGCGCGGCCCGGGAGTAACCGCTCAACCCCCACGAGTCGCACGAGCGCCAGCGTGCTGAGGATCTTGGTCCCCGCGCGCAGCGAGCCCGTGAACGTCCCGGCGATCTGGAGCGTCCCCGCTGCCGCCGCCGGTAGCTCACCGGCACTTCCACGGTCGCCAGCCGCGCACGAGCGGCGCGCGCCTGCATCTCGACCGTCCAGCCGAAATCGCGGTCGCGCATCCCGAGCGACTCGAGCGCGTCCCAGCGGATGGCGCGGAACGGTCCCAGGTCGGTGGCGGCGCACGCCCCAGAACAGGCCCAGCAGCGCCCCGGCGAGCGCGTTGCCGAACGCCTGCACCGGCGTGAACGCGCCCGGCTCGCGTTCGCCCAGCGTGCGCGAGCCGATCACGAGTACGGCCTCACCGCGCAGCGAGCGGCATCACCAGCCGTGGCAGCTCGCGCGGATCGTCGCTGTGGTCGGCATCCAGAACCCGACGGCATCGGGTGGGCTGGTCTCGAAGATGCGCCAGCCCGCTCAGGCAGGCGCGGCCATAGCCCGCCACCGGCTCGTGCACCACCACGGCGCCGTTCGCGCGCGCCACGTCGGCGGTGCCGTCACGTGAACCGTTGTCCACCACCACCACCTGGCGGACCCGCCATCCCTCCCCTGCGCGCGGCAGGTCGCCCAGCACGAGCGGAAGTGCCGCTGCCTCGTCGCGCGCGGGGATCAGGATGTCGAGTGTGAGCATGCCTACCGGCGGTCGCTCTCCGCGTGGTGCCGCGCAGCGCGGCTTGTGCTGCCGCCAGCCGCGCGATCGGCACGCGGAACGGCGAGCACGACACGTAGTCGAGCCCGATGCGATGGCAGAACTCCACGCTCTCCGGGTCGCCGCCGTGCTCGCCGCAGATGCCGAGCTTGATGCCCGGCCGGCCCTGACGGCCGCCCTTCACCGCCATGGCCATGAGCGAGCCCACGCCGTCCTGGTCGATGGACACGAACGGGTCGCCCGCCAGCACCTTGCTTCTCGACGTACTCGGGCAGGAACTTGCCCGCGTCGTCGCGCGAGTAGCCGAACGTCATCTGCGTGAGGTCATTGGTGCCGAACGAGAAGAACTCCGCCACGCCGGCGATGCGCTCGGCGGTCACCGCGGCGCGCGGCACCTCGATCATCGTGCCGACCAGGTAGTCCACGCGCACGCCCTCTTCTGCATCGTCTCCTCGGCCACGCGGCGCACGATGCGCCGCCTGGTCCGAAAGTTCCTGCACGGTGCCCACCAGCGGGATCATGACCTCGGGCACGACCGTTGCCGCCCTTGGCCTTCACGATCTCGCAGGCCGCCTCGAAGATCGCGCGCGCCTGCATCTCGGTGATCTCCGGGTAGGTGATGCCGAGCCGGCAGCCGCGGTGCCCGAGCATGGGGTTGAACTCGTGCAGGTTCCTCGACGCGGCGCAGCAGCTCCGGCATGCCGGTCTTGAGCTGCGCAACGGTCAGCCGGTAGCGCTTGGCCATCTCCTTCTTGTGCGCGGCCGTGGCGCGCGGGAAGACGCGCGAGGTCCACCATGAGCTCTCGCGCTTGGGCAGGAACTCGTGCAGCGGCGGATCGAGCGTGCGGATCGTGACCGGGTAGCCGTCCATGGCTTTGAACAGCCCGTAGAAGTCGCCGCGCTGGAACGGCAGCAGCTTCGCGAGCGCGCCGTGGTAGGCCTTCGTCTGCACCGCCAGTTCCTTCTGGAGCCCTGCGATCTCGTGCTTGAGCGCGGTGACGGCCTTCTGGTGCTTGGCGACCGAGCTTCCTGGGCGACCGCGCTCTCCTGCCCGCGATCGGCGGCGAAGCGCGCGACTCGAGCGCCCGGTGCGCGCTTCCAGCTCCACGCGGCGCTCCTTCACCGCGGCGCTGCCATGATCATGCGCACGACGCTGCGGCAGCCGGTCCTCGGCGAAGAACATGTGCTCGGTGCGGCACAGGCCGATGCCCTCGGCGCCGAACTCGCGCGCCTTGATCGCATCGCGCGGGATGTCGGCGTTCGAGCGCACCTTGAGCCGCCGGAACTTGTCGCGCGATCGCCATGAACTGCTCGAACTCACCGCTGATCTCGGCGTCGATCGTGGGCACGGCGCCGAGCATGACGCGGCCGGTCGAACCGTCGATGCGTGATCCAGTCGCCTTCCTTCACCACCACGCTCGTCCACCGTCATCGTGCGGGACTGGTCGTCCACGTGGATCGCGCTCGCGCCCGAGACGCACGGCTTGCCCATGCCGCGCGCGACGACGGCCGCGTGACTGGTCATGCCGCCGGTCGCGGTGAGGATGCCCTGCGCCGCGTCCATGCCGTGGATGTCGTCCGGCGTGGTCTCCTTGCGGACCAGGATCACGCGCTTCTTCTTCTGCTGCCCCATCTCGGCGGCGGTGTCGGCGTCGAACACGGCCATGCCCACCGCGGCGCCGGGCGACGCCGACAGGCCGCGTCGCGATGCACGTTCAGCTTCGCCTTGGGGTCGAGCCGCGGGTGCAGCAGCTGGTCGAGCGAGGCCGGCTCGACGCGCAGCACCGCCTCCTGCTCGCGTGATCAGCTTCTCCTTCACCATGTCCACCGCGATGCGCACCGCCGCCTGCGCCGTGCGCTTGCCGTTGCGCGTCTGCAGCAGGAACAGCCGTGCCGTCCTGGATCGTGAACTCGAAGTCCTGGACGTCGCGGTAGTGCTTCTCGAGCCGCGTAGGTGATCTCGTGCAGCTGGCGATAGACCTCCGGCATCTCCTGCTCGAGGTTCGTCGATCGGCAGCGGCGTGCGCACGCCGGCGACCACGTCCTCGCCCTGCGCGTTGGTGAGGTACTCGCCGTAGAAGTGGTTCTCGCCGGTCGACGGGTTGCGCGTGAAGCCGACGCCGGTGCCGCTCGTGTCGCCCATGTTGCCGAACACCATCGCCTGCACGTTGACGGCGGTGCCGAGGTCGTCGGGGATGCCGTTCTGGCGGCGGTAGTAGATGGCGCGATCGTTGTTCCACGAACGGAACACCGCGTCGCGCGCCATCGCCAGCTGCTCGCGCGGCGTCCTGCGGGAAGTCGCGGTTCGTCGCGCTTGCGCACATGGCGCTTGAACTCGAGCGTGAGCGCCTCCAGGTCCGCGGCGGTCAGCTCGGTGTCGAGCTTCGACCTTGCGCTTGTGCTTGAGCGCCTCGATCAGCGTGCTCGAACTCGTGCTTCTCGAGGTCCATCACCACCGACGACGAACATCTGGATGAAGCGCCGGTAGCAGTCCCACGCGAAGCGGGCGTTGCCCGTCTTGCGCGGCCAGCCCGCGCACCGAGCGGTCGTTGAGTCCGAGGTTGAGGATGGTGTCCATCATGCCGGGCATCGAGAACTTGGCGCCCGAGCGCACCGACACCAGCAGCGGATCGGCCGCGTCGCCGAGCGCGCTTGCCGATGCGTGCGCTCGAGCCGCGCGAGCGCCTCGTCCTGCTGCGCCTGGAAGCCCGGCGGGCAGCTGGCCGTTGCGCGTGGTAGTGGCGGCACACCGCCGGTGGTGATGGTGAAGCCCGGCGGCACCGGCACGCCGGCGTTGGTCATCTCGGCGAGCCCCGCGCCCTTGCCGCCGAGCACGTCCTTCATCGCACCGCTGCCCGTCGGCATGGCCGTTGCCGAACGAGTACACATAGCGTTCACCCGACACCGGGGTCGTGGAAGCTGCCGCGGTGGTCTCCGTCTCGGTCGTGCTCATGCCTTCCTCCTTGGTACCGCTGTCATCCATCATCCGTTCGCGCCGGCGAGGATGCCCGTCGCGCCGCATCACTCCACGCCGCGGATCTCACCGCGCACCACGACGGGGCGGCGGGAACAAAGCATCGAATCCATCACTCCATCACCACCAGGCTGCGCACTCCATCGTCGTGACGGCTTCGCCGTCCACCTCGCGCGACTCGTAACGGGGCCACCACAGGCCGCCCGATTGCGCGTAATCCGACCACTGCCGCCGGTCCCGCCACGCTCCCTGCGGCGTAGGCCAGGTCTCGACCGTCACGATACGCCTGCTGGTCCGGTCGAGCGAGAGCCGCGTGCGTCCGTTGTGCGGCGACACGAAATCCACGCGATCCACCGGCTTACCCGCCACTTCGGCAGCACCTGCAGAGATGGGGTCGCTGGCCGGATCGCTGGCTTCGCGCAGCAGGTGCACGAGGCCTCGAGGCCAGATCCCGCGCAGCCCGGAGAGCCTCGTCGGTCGGCGTCCATCACCGTCGCCGTGTCGCCGGTAATGGACAGCGACCATCCACGGCGGCCATCCAGGACCTGGCGATGCTCGAAGTCGAGGAAGCGCGTGGTGTAGACGAGCCGGTCGGGGTCCTGCGCACGAACCGCATCTCGCCCGCGAGATCACGCCCTTCCGCCTGCATGTGCAGTTCGCCGTCGACGAAAACTGTTGCGCACCGCTTCGAGCTTCGCCGCGCCCCTCGTGCGCGACGACGGGCCGTAGCATCCACCAGCTGGCGGCCGCGCTTGCGCTGCTTCGGGCGAGACCTGGACCCCTGGCCCCTGGACTGCGGCCGCCTCGTTCGCGATCCTGACCGTGTCGACTGGCCCCACCACGCTCAGCGAGCGCTTCATGCGGCTCGCCGGGCCCGGCGCGAGCAGCACGGTGACGTCTGTGCCCAGGCTTCGCGAGCGTGGCCGCTGCTCGGGTGTGCCGAGGCGAGCTGAGCCCGGGGACCGCGGCCAGGTGCCCCGCGGGCAGCTCCCGCCGCATCCCCCGCCAGCCACGTGGACAACAACCGTCCGAGCGTCTCGGATCGTGAGCGCCCAGTTGCCGGCCGTGCGACGGCGGAGCTTCAGCCAGCGTCACCGCTCGGCGGCGCCGAAGCGAACGCGCGCCGAGTGAGGCGCGCACGCGCTGGACCACCACGCCGGCAGACTCCCGGCCGCGCTCTGCACGCTCACTGATGAACAGGCTGGCGTCATGTGCCGACGACAGCGTCGCGTGCGCTCCAGGGGGCAGTCCGCCGGCTTCCAGTGCGCACCGGTGGCCAGCAGCCAGCTCGAATAGCCCGGCGCACCCCGGCCCGGCGCGAGCGCGAACGCGCGGATCTCGGCCGCGGGGCCGCCCGGCAGGTCCAGCAGCAGAGCGCCCGTGCGCGGCGTGGCAGTCACGGGCGCGGAGACCGGAGCGTTCTTCCCGCCCCAGCGGCTGAACCATTCCGGAGGCCGCCGCGAACGCGCGCGCCGGGTCCACGTCGCCGGCGATGGCGAGCACCGCACCGTCGGGCCGCCGCCACCGGTCGCGGTGGTGGAACTCGCGCACCCGGTCGCGGGCGGCGCCGAGCAGCGCGATCGTGGTCGCCGCGCGTGGCGTGGCCGTACGGATGCGGGCCGAAATGCCAGCGCGGCGGCGCGCGTTCGTCGGCTTATGTTGCCGCGGGGTTCTGCGTCGCGTTCCCGCTGGTTGCCACCTGCCGGCGCACCGCCCTCGAACGCCTCGTCGCTGAACAGCGGGTTCACAATGGCGTCGCTCATGAGTTCCAGCAGGCTCGAGTTCGTTCGGAGCGGCAGCCTGGCGGCCACCTGCGCGGCGCGTCCCGGTTCACACTCACGCCGAAGGTCGCGCCGAGCGTGTCGAGTTCGGCGGCGAAGTCCTGCGCACTGCGCGAAGTCGTGCCCCGGCGCAGCAGCTGCGCGGTGAGAACGCGAAATGGCGGCCCTGCCCTCCGCGCGCAGTGTCGGCCGAGGCTTGAGCTGCACCTGGACGATGGGCAGTCCGGGACGCACGAACAGCACGACGCGCATCCCATTCGGCAGCGTCTGGACGACGGGCGGTGCCACGCGAGGCGAAGCGAGGCATGAGGGCCATAATGCCAGACAGCGCGGCCGCGACGACCAACAGGTGGCGGTCGCGCACCGCCCTTCGCGGACGGAACGAGCCAGACGGTGGCCCGCATCGGTCATGACATCGTTGCGCAGCACGGCGCACATCGGCGGGCTTGAGCTTGCCGATCGCGTCGTAGCGCTGCAGGGCCAATGCGGCATCGCCCGCAAGCAGTTCGGCCTCACCTGCGCACCTGCGCGCGCTGGCGTGTGCGGTCGGAGTGCAAACCCCATCGTGGCACCGGCCTGCCGTCGCGCACGTTCGAGTTCGAAGGCCTCCAGCTCGCGCTGCACGGCGGAATGGCCGCTTCAGCAGCGTGCGCTCGGACCGCGACCGAGTCCCGCACCCTGCGGCACCACCGCGAGTGCCCACAACAGCGAGCCGTCCTTCTGCGCTGTGAAACCCGCCTGGGCGGTGAGCGCGAGGCTCCGTCGCGCACCAGCTGACGGCGAGGACAGGCGAGAACTGGCCCGCCGCCAAGCCACGTCGCGAGCAACTCCAGCAGCAGGCATCGTCGGCATCCCTGAGGCCAGGGCCGCGCCAGCCCACGAAGCAGAGCCGCGCGGCAGGTCCACTGAAGTCGTTCGCCCGCTGAGGCGTTTCGCGGCGCGGGTGAGGCAGCCGCGGACGGCATTGCCCTTCGGCAGCTGCTCGAACGGGTGGTCCGGATGCCCGCCAGCAGCGCTGTCGGGGTCGAACGCGCCGGTCACCGCGATCGCGCCGGCGCACGCATAGCGCGCCCGGCGCCAGGCGTCCACGTCGGCGGGCTTGAGTGCGTCGGCGCTGTGAGAGTGGCGAGCACGAAGCGTACGGGTGTGGGCCACGACGCCGACCACAGCCATGATGCCACGCGCGACTGGCGTGCGCTCGCCGCGCGTGCTGGCTCGATTGCGGCACGCTCGCCGAGCGCGGCCGGTGTCACGGGACGGGCTTCGCGTGCGGCCAGGAACGCGACGCGTCGGGCAGCCTCCAGGGGCGGCACCGTGGTCCACCAGCGCTCGTAGTCTGCGTGACACGACGCTGCCGGTGCCGCCGGCCGCGGTCACCGAGCAATACGTAACTGAACGAAGTACTAC
>ERZ1370068.5299-contig-4325_pt1 | contig 31347 bp, 54 predicted proteins | sample MGYA00561227_ERZ1370068 | MGnify/ENA primary metagenome ERZ1370068 (study PRJEB38410, sample SAMEA6850437) | metagenome | study: Metagenomic assessment of the ecological functions of the soil: analysis of the soil microbiota associated with the...
ATTACGTATTGCTGCTGCGCCGGTAAACGAAGGGCACCTCGGCGAAGGATCTTTGGGGGTCCCCCGTTTTCTTGCGATATTCCTCGATGAATTCCTTGTAGGGCGAAATGCTATCCGAAGCGGCGGAGTGAAAATAGAATTCTCGTCCCGTTCCGAGGAAGCGGAACGCCGGCCTCCTCATTCGCTCGGATCGCTCACGCGCGCGCCAAGGTAAAGATAATCGTCGTCCCAAGCCAACTTTGAGTTCGCCGGTCGTGGCTTGCGGATGGTCCTCTTGGACCTCAATCCAGGGCCGGCGCAACTGCTCGCTGATGTCCATCTTGTCTCCGGAGCCGATTACGGTGATTCCCGGGACATCGGCCCAGTCGTCCAATTTCCCGTCGATCTGCTTTGCGCCACGAGGCACGACGGCTGCGCTCAAGCTTTCCGAGTAGCTGGCATTCCCAGCCGAGCTCGAAAATTCGAACCCGAAGGGGTAGGAATTGGCCGGCGAAAGCTCCGCCCGGTCGATCGGAAGTTCCAACGTCCCTGCTTCACCCGCCCGGAGGGTCACTCTCCTGGGAGTCGCCTTTCGCTGTTATTCCTGCGGGAGGGCCACTTTCAAACTTCCGGTCACTTCGCGATTCAGACGATTGCGGAGAGTCACGCGGAGGGCCGCTCCCTTGAATCCGGAAGCGCGTTGAAATCGAGCGGAACAATCTCGAGGAACCTTTTGCCCTTCAATGCGAGCCTCCTTCAAGCGCTGGCCAATGGCTGCCGGCCCTTTGGCGCTCTTGAGGTAGGCAGGCAAAAAGCCGAGGGGCAGCTCGACCGATTTCTCGTTGCGATGGAGGCGATTGCCAGCCAGATCGTAGAATCTCCAGGAGCCTCGTCGCTGTTGTCGATCGTCATGGTGCCGCCGGGCGAACTGTTTATCTGGGGCCAGAGAGCACCCTGAAATTCTCGGAACCGATCGGCATCAAGCGCCCAAAGACAATCACCAGGCCATCCTTTGTCGTCATCCTTTCCAAACTGAAAAGCTAGTGGCAGATGATCGGTGAAAACCACTTTCTCAAAAGGTTTTCCCGTGACCAGGGCGTTGAAACGCCGCGGTCGCAACCGTCACCGGCGCCGGAATCACATAGCGGTCGGAATTTCCCGGAAGAGTGTCAAAAAGCACCCGCGGGTGCCAGGGCGCAATCCTCGACTGGCCTGAGGCCAGAAATTGCACCACGCCCTGGGGCAACGAGTATTCCGAATTCACGAACCATGTCTCAGTTTCCATGCTCCCTTTGCCATGTGCCTTGGCTACCATCGGGACCCGTAGGCAACCCACCGGAGGCAACATAGTGATCCGTGAAAATATCGATGTAATCGTCCATTTGATTGCTTCCATCCTGAATACAGCTTGTCCTCCGTATTCATGATTGAAGAGGCCGCCAGGATGCGGACCTTCGGATCGACTTTCTGGCGCTGGTGGCGATGAGTTTCTGCAGATCCCGGTAGCGCGGGCTGTCGCTCGCCCATCCCGATTATTCCGCCCCCTTCCCACGGCTCATTATAGTTTTCCAACCCCCAGAGGCCGCCTTTGCCATCCCTTCCAGTAGCGCCGGACGAAACTCCTCGATCCACTTGCCGTAATCGTGGATACAGCTCCGGGCGGCACAACCAGTCGCCGGTGCCGCCGTAGCCATTCGTCTTCGGTGTCCAACCCACCGCGGGAGTGGGGACCGAAAACGGCCGGGTCCACTCCGGATGACCGCCCAGGGTGATGAGAACCTGGCATCCCGCCTCTCTGAGCGGCGCTCAAAGAGCCGGTCAAAATTATCTAATCAACCGATCCCATCCTCCTTCTCGTTCCAACCCGCCTCGCGCCCGCCAGCCCCGGACTCCCATCCGCGCATAGTAATCGGCGCGGCGGCCGTCATGGTCGATGAGAACTCCTTCGCCGAAGATCGGCACGCTGTCCACCGACCCCGTCGGCCCGCGGTTGCGGGAACACGCGCGAGAGTTGCCAGGAATTGACGCTTTTCCCCCGAATCAAGATGAGCGCATGGGTGCCGAACTTCTCCGGCAGGGGAAAATTATTGAACTCAAACTCCGCCCGCGGCTTATCGGTGAAATGAACCTCCAGCGGCACCTTCGTCGCCTGGTCCGGCCACCGCGATCAGCGGCGCGTTGCCCGAAGTGTCCGTAAAGCCACCTTTGCTCCGCGCATCCGGGTCGCGGGTGGTGATCTCCTGGATCTCCACCGCGAAATCCCGAACCGTCCCCCGGTCCCCGCCCTTTGCAAAATCGAACTTCAGGGCCGGTTGCTCGCCGGGAAGGAACAGTTGTCCGGGCGCGTTTGAGCCGACGAACCGGTAGTTCTCGTCTGGCGCTCCCGCTTTGAGAACCCTTGAGATTATCCTCAAGGACAAGCGGCCGGTCGTCAGCCAGAACCCTCCGGCGTCAGGGCGATCCAGCACAGAACCATTGCGCCAATCGAGAAAAATCTGCCGGCTTCTCTCGCCAACAATCAGGGTGTGCTTCATCGCTGGCGATCCGTGTGGAAGTTTGGGAGAGTCTTGAAAGACCGCGGGTGTCGCGCGCAACACCGCCGTGGCCGGCGACACCGGCGACCGATGCGGCGTGAATCCCCGAAACAGCTTCTGGAGAAGCGGCTCCGGGAGCCTCATGCCGTCCCGACCGGAACCGATTTTTCGGCGCTCCGCCGTCCCGCCAAACCGGCCCAGGGCCCTGCGGCCGTAGCCCGGCTCCTCGCAATCCTCCCGAAAATTGGCGACGTGGCATGCCTGAGTTCTTTCAATGGTGTTTCCAAGGGGGGTCCCGAAGGGGCGAAACTTCATCTCAAATCCGAGGGACGTCAATATTTCTTTCGGTTCAGCATGATTTTCTTTGCTTTGAAGATATTAAATACGGTCTTGCTCTGCCTTGACTTCCGGTTCGCCAGTTCCAAAGTCTTCGCAGATGCAAGGAAATCAACAATTCTGCGCGAGCCAAGTTTCGTCGTGTTGAGAGCGGAAAGCGACCGGCGCGAGGTGGCGAAACGGCGAAACCGGGAACCTCTGGCGAGACGGCGATGTTTGCGCGTGAGTTGCGCGTTGGCGAGGAGGGGTTGCATATAGAACTCATCGGCCACCGGTCTCCGGTCACTCACGTGGAATTGCACTGGTCGCAAGCCATGCCCGTGGATGGGCTTTTCCTATCTGACCATTGGGAACGGAGTTACGGAGACCTCGGCTGAGCGCGGCATGGGCCGGATCGTCCCATGCCATGGTATTTTTGCTGGCGCAGGGAGCGCGAACCTACGGGGCGGGGGTCAGGACCGGTTGCGCGCGGCGCTGTGTTGGTGGGACGCCGGCCCGCAGGCCGCGGTGCTGACGCTCGATGTCCGTTCCGGAGGCTTGGGGATCCGGCTGGGCGGCCGGAGGCTTCAGCGCGGCGGAGGTCGTGGAAAGCGTCTCGAAAGAGGGTGAATCGGCCTTTCAATTCGCCCGGCGGTTGCGCGCATGCTTTGCAGCGACCCATTGCTGCCGAAGGGAGCCGGTATATGGGGCGAACAACTGGCATTACGCCTACGGGCAGAGTTCACAAGAGCAGATTCTTGCCGATACGGAGGAGACCTCGAGTCTCTGCTCCAACTCGCAAAACCGGCCCTTCTCGGTCATTGACATGGGTTGGGAAGATGTCGACTGCCGGGAAGGTTCGCACTGGAGGAGGGTAATGCCCGGTTTCCGAACATGGCTGGCCTGGCAGACCGAATCAGGGATCTTGGCGCGTCCCGGCATCTGGGCATGCGGCCGCTGCTGGCGATGGAATCCGTGGATCCGCGGTGGACGCTGCCCTTTCGGAGGCCTGGTGGGCCCGGCCGAGACGGTGCTCGATCCGACTGTTCCCGACGTGCTCGAGCGAATTCGGGGAGACGTCGAGGACGATGAAGACGCTGGGGCTATGAGCTCATCAAACACGATTTCAGCACCTTACGATGCGCTCGGCCGGTGGGGATTCGACATGGTCGATACGATCACCGACGGCGGTTGGGTCTTTCAGGACAGAACTCTCACCACCGCCGAGGTGTTTCTTCGCCTCTACCGAACGATTGGCGAGGCGGCGGGCGGGGCATTGGTCATGGGACTGCTTTAACGTCTCGGGCATCTCTGCGCGGGGAAACGTCCACACTCCAGAGGATCGGCGACAGACACCAGCGGGCGGGGAATGGGGAACGCACGCGCAAAATGGGGAGTGAACGCCTTGGGCTTTCGCGCCCATCAGCACAGGCGTTCTTGTTCTCGCGGATGCCGATTGCGTGGGAATCACCGAGGCAATCCCCTGGGAGTTCAATCAGCGATGGCCTGAGGTGGTGGCTGCCGGCGGCACCATCTCTTCGTTGTCCGCGCAGAAGCCGGCACGCCTCTCGGCCTCCAGCGAGCGGCGCTTCACGCGGCGCTTCACGCGTGGGCCACGCCCTGCCCGCAAAGCCTTCTGGCAGAGCCGCTGGATTGGATGCTCTGCGAGCTGCCCGGCCCGCTGGATCTGGCGGGGCAAGATTCTCGAATGGGATTTGGTTCAGCGAAACCGCGCAAGGCGGGGCCGGCCACGAACCGGTCCGCGGGCAGCAGCGGGAAAATCTCCGGCCGTCCCAAAGGAACTGCGCCGAGCCGAGGAGGAGCACAGCGTGACCGCGACGCCACCAAGCTTCTCCATGCCGGGAGGCTACGGAAAATCTCAGCGGCCTTGCGCCGCGTGATTTATCCGGAGAATTCGGAAGCGATAAGGGTGGCGTTGTGACCTCCGAACCCGAACGAGTTGGTCATGACCCCTGACTTTCGCCTGGCGCGCGGTGTTCGGGACGTAGTCGAGATCGCATTCAGGATCGGGGTGGTCGAGGTTGATCGTGGGAGGCACGACCCCGTGTTTGATCGCCAGGGCGCAAGCCGCGAACTCGACCCCGCCGGCCGCGCCCAGCGAAGGTGACCGGTCATTGACTTGGTCGAGCTGATCATCGCTTTACTTGCGCTCTCGCCGAGCGCCTGTTTGATCGCCTTGGTTTCACAGACGTCGCCGATTGGGGTCGAAGTCCCATGCGCGTTGATGTAATCGATTTGATCCGGACGCGACCTTGCGCGTGGCTGCATCGCGATGCGCATGCATCGCGCGGCGCCCTCTCCCTCCGGCAGCGGCTGCGTCATGTGGTAGGCGTCGGCGCTCAGGCCGTATCCCGAAAGCTCGCAGTAGATGTGGGCGCCGCGCTTTTTCGCGTGGCTCGAGTTCCTCGAGCACTGACCAGACCAGCACCCTCGCCCATAACGAATCCATCGCGATCCCTGTCGAAAGGCCGCGAAGCCCGTTCAGGCTCTTCATTGCGAAGGAAAGCGCGCGCATCGCGGAAAAGCCGCCGATCCCCAACTCGGTAATCGTGGCTTCGCGTGCCGCCGGCGACGAAGCAATCTGCGTCGTCAAACTTGATCATCCGCCAAGCCTCGCCAATCGAGATGGTTGGCCGTGGCGCAGGCGGTCACGATGGACATGTTCGGACCGCGCAGGTCGTATTCCATCGAAACCAATCCGCTCGCCATGTTGCTGATCATCATGGCGATGGTAAACGGGGACACCGCGCGACGGACCCCGGTCGAACAGCCGCCGGCATTCCTCTTCCATGCTTTTGAGACCCGCCGATCCCGCTGCCGACCATCACGCCGAAGCCTCTCGTGGTCCACGGCGTTCAGGTCGATCCCGGAATCGGCCAAAGCGGTTTTCGCGGCGGCCATCGCGAACTGCGCGAACCGATCCGCGCGCCGCGCGTCCTTGGGCGATTTGAAATACTTGGCCGGGTCGAATCCGGCTCACCTCTCCGGCGATTTTGCAGTCGTAATTCGTCAGAGTCGAACGACCTTGTAACGCGTGACGCCGCTGCGGCCTTCCGTCAGGTTTTTCCAGAAGGTGTCGAGGTCGTTTCCGACCGGACTCATGACACCGATTCCGGTGACCACTACTCTACGTTCACTCATCGAATTTTACCAGGCTCAATTGGCGAATCTCTAACTCAGCGGGTTGGCCGGTCGATTGGCAATCAAAAAGTTACTTTGTTCCCATTCCGACGCTTTGCACAACTTGAAAGAGTTTCCCTTCCGTTTTTATCGAAGGCGCGATGATGATTTCGGTTTCTTGAAATTCACGGATGGTCGCGCGCGCCGACGTTGCCCATGCAGGTGGTAATGGCGCCGACCAGATTCTGGCTGCCATCGTCCACCTCGGCCGGTCCGAAGAGGATTTGTCTAAGGCTGCCGGTGACGCCCGACCTTGATGCGCGTGCCGCGCAGGAAGGTTCGCGTGCGGCGTGGCCATGCCCCAATGGGTGCCCTTGCCCGGGCGCTTCCTCCGCTTTGGCAAACGCGCTTCCGACCATCACGGCATCCGACCCGCAGGCGAGCGCCTTGCAGACGTCGCCCCCTTGCTCATCCCGCCATCGGTGATGATCGGGACATAGCGCGCCGGTTTCCTTAAAATAGTGATCGCTGCGCCGCGGCGCAGTCGACGGTCGCAGTCACCTGCGGAACACCCAGGCCGAGCACCCCGCGCGAGGTGCAAGCCGCGCCCGGACCGACGCCGATCAGGACAGCGGCCGACGCCGGTTTCCATGAGTTCACGAGTGGCGTTGAAGGTCACCGTGTTGCCAACGATGACCGGCACTTTCATCGGCGCGGCAGAAGTTCTGCGAGGTCGAGCGTCTTATACTCCGTGGAGATGTGGCGGACGGTGGAAACCGTGGACTGGACGACAAACACGTCCACGCCGGCCTCCTGGGCGATGGCCCCATAGCGTTCCGCCTTCTGAGGAATGGAGCTCACCGCTGAAATCACGCCCGCTCGTTTGATTTCTTGCGACTCGCCGCGCAATGAGATCCTCGCGCACCGGTTCCTGGTAGAATTTTTGTATGATCGAGGTGACCTTCGTCCTTGCTCGCGGAGACGACCTCGGCGCAGCGACCTCTTCGGCGTTCTCGTAGCGAGTCTGAACGCCTTCCAAGATTGAGGACTCCGAGACCTCCCAGCTCGCCCATCATGATGGCGATCCTCACGTCGACCACCCCATCCATTGCGCTGGCGAGGATCGGAATATTCAGCGTGATCGGCTCGGCGTCGCGGCGGGGAAGACGAAACGCGATATCCACTTCGTTCGGGTTGATGGTGACGTTTCCCGGCACCAGCGCGATTTCGTCGAACCCATAGGTTACGCGCGCCTTGCGGTTCCTTCCAATCCACATTCCCATTTTAGCATACCTTTCAGTCTTTCTCGTTCATTGAGGCTGCCGCAGCGGGGACAGCGTGGCAGGATCGCGGGTGTGCGATCCTCGAATTCCATCCCGCAAACGGCGCATCGAAGTCGGTATCGGCGGGAGCGATTTTCGCGAACTCGGCGAACCATCTCGTAGGCTATCCAAACCGTCAAAATCGCGGCAAGGAAAACCATCACATAGATAATCACCAGCCCGGCCAGATCGACCCGGATCATTGCTGACCTTCCTGCCTGACATCCGCTCCCCACACAAAGGCGGCCGTTCCCCAGATCGGTTCGCGGTCTCGCAGAGGAGGCCGCAAAGCGGCCGGCCGCCAGGTATCGTGACGCAGCCCGGTCGAGGTCCTCGTTGCCCGAGGATCGCTGAAGAAAAGAATACAGGGGCAAGCCGTCGGCCGATACCGCGAGGAGGAATTCCGCCGGCGCGAGGCCCTGGCGCTCCAAAGCGGCCGTGGAAGAAAATATAAAACTCTGCCGGAGGGTTCCAGGAGCGTCTCCTCCAAATCCTCCTCCGAACCGCACCGCGGTGGGCACAGGCGGCTCGGGAGGCGGAGGCACCCGCGTTGCGGAGCCCGACTAGCCCGGACGGGAGCCGTTCCCGGATCAGGGGCAGGAATTGCGAAAAGAGGGGGCCGGCAACGGGGCGAGCGCCGGCAGCTTCTTCGTCGAAGCTCGCCACGTAAGCGGTCTCGGGAAGCTTCCAGGCCTTCTGCCCGATAATCTTCGTGGTGGAAAACAGTGCCGGATCCGGACGCCGCGAGCATCGGCCCGATCTTCGCCGCTTCGGGAGAATTGGGAAGGAGAGCGTAGGCTACCGCCGAGTGCTCGCGGCTGCCTTCCGATCTTGGAAGAGTCGCCTGAAAAATAAAGAGGCAGGCGGCGTGAAGGAGAGAAGGAGAGCACCAGCATAAGCGGCAGCGCCAGGTGCACGTTGTGACGGGAGGGCCATTCGAACAGGTGAATCCGGAGTTTCAAAGCTCTTCGGCCTCCTCGGTCGTGGCGCAGCACCACCGGAAAGCCCGCCTCCAGGGCGGCATTCATCGCGGCGCTGACATTCTCGTAGAGCGCGCGCTTGTCCGCTTTGATGATGATCGTCTGCGAGCGGCCTTTGATCTCCTGCAACGCCTTCGCGCAACCCCGCAACGGCCGACTTCCTCGTTCTCAAAGAAAATGGCCGAAAGGGGAGGCGCCGTCACGCTGACGATGCGCGGGTTGCGCTGCGGCGAGAGCAGGAAAGGCGAACGGGGAGCCTCCATCGGCAACACCCGGCTGCAAAAGGAACGTCTTGCTCAGCAAAAGGAAGAAAACGAGGATCGAGTCCAAGGCCGAGCGCCGGAGCGAAAACGATCAGAACCGGGTGCGGAGCCGGAGAACGCAGGAGTTTCACGGTGCGGGCCGGAGTGCGCCCGCGGACCTCGTCGAGGATCGCGAGAATTTCAATGCCTGCCCTCTCCATATCGTGAACGATCGTGTTAACGCGTGCGGAAAGGTAGCTGTAGGCCACGAAGGCCGGTATGGCCACGGCGAGCGAGGCGATGGAGGTGAGAAGGCTTTGATAGACTCCATCCGCGATGTCGGTTGCTGCGGCGTAGCCGCTGTGCGCGGCGATCTCTGGAAGGCCACCAGCAAGCCGAGCAGTGTCCCCAGTAACCCAAGCAACGGCGCGCGTAGCGCGATGGTTGCAAGGAGTGGAAGATTCTTCTCGAGGCGCGGCACCTCCAGCTGACCGGCCTCCTGCGCGACCTCGCGCAGCTCCGAGCGGGGCGCCCCATGGTGCAAAATGACCGCGTGAGCGACTCGCGCCACCGGTCCGGGCGTGCCCGCGCACTCTTCCAGCGCGCCCGCATAGTCTTCTTTTCGCAGCACGGTGGCCAGTCCCCGAAGCAAGTCGCCCACCGGGACCGACGCTCGGTGAAGATGCAAAAGTCTCTCAAAGAAAATTCCGGCGGCGGTGACGCTGCACAGAATGATGAGCCACATGAGCGGCCCCCCTTTTTGCACGAGATCCAACATTCCGGAAAGGCGTCAGAGAGGGATTCGACGCTGGTAGGTTCGTTTCAAGACCCGTAACTCATAAGCCTATCTGGGCATCTCCCGCCGCGCCAGAGCGGGCCGGGATGCCCCACGGGCAAGGCGAGATTTGCCTCCGAAAGGTGTTCAACCACCAGTTGAAGCTTCTCGCGGACTCCCGGAACAAACCCGCGGTCCCGGTGCATGACGAGGAGACAAAGGTCGTCGCGATGAAAAAAGGTGATCGGGCCCTTCTCGGAATGGATGGTTACCGCGGGCACCGCGCCGACCCCCATCCGCGAGGAAGACTGCCGGATCGCCGCCAGCAATTCAAGCGCGTGAGCGCTCAGCGACACAAGATCGATCGATTCCGGCACATTGTAGGAGGCCAGAACCGCCGAGCCGTGCGCGAGCACGCACGACCTGATGCCAGGAAGCCCGCCGCACAGTTCCACGACACGTTCGAGCGACAGAAAGTCTTCGGTCAGGAACACCGCCTGCAGCGCATCCTGGTTAGAGATTTCCGCGGGAAATCCGGTCCCATCCTTCCTGAGGTGCTCGACCTCAACCAACACCGCTTCGTGCGCGGAAGGGCTCGGTGAAGATTCGCGGACGCTCAATTCGGCACCGTCGTCTCCCTGCGGGCTGGCATCCAGTCCGGGAGAACGCACCGCTGAGGAAAATTCGAAGGATGCGGCCGGTTTCGCGAATTCACCGGGCGAGAAATCCGGCGGTGGTCCAAGATCCGCGGGTGGTAAGACCGGCGCGCCGCCGTTGCCGCTCGCCGCGAGCGGGGTGGCGACATCGGGAGAGACAGAACTTGCGGGATCTTCGGCCTGCGCCGGCAAATCCGGGACTCGAGAGGAACCCGGGCGCTCCTCTCCTCTTCGGGGGACCCTCCGCGTAAGGGGGCGATGCCGAACTGTCCTCAGGTGGCGTCGAAGTGGACGGCACCAGGGGCGCAGCCGCCGCGTTCACCTCTTTCTCCCCATTCTTCGACGGCGCAGATCTTTCCGGGTGACGCGCTCTCCCGGCTCTCGGGAGAATCGAGGCTCGAAATCTTCGTTTCCGGCTCGGGGTCCTTGGCCGGATGAAAAGGACCATCCGGGCGTGGCTCCCTGCTCTCGGGGAGCGCGGATTCATCCAAAGGCTCGCTCTTTGTCGCTGAAATGATAGCCGAGCGCCAACGGACCGGCTGGCAACCTGATCCAGAAATCCGGAAGGGTTCCGCGCCGAATGTATTCCGGCGCAACCTCGGCAAGCCGCGAGAGCCGCAATTTCGGGAGGAGCGGCAAAATCTCTTCGCAGGGAAGTTCGACGGAACGGCTCTCATCAAACTCCGGCAACCGGGCCGCCTCCGGAATCTGCAACACAATATGGGCCAGACCTAGCGAGATCGTCGCTGGAGGGCTTGAACGAAAGCGGTGGCAGGCGATTTGCGGCGCGACCGCATCCGAAACCGCCGCTTTGAAATTTCTGGTTCTTTCACCGAGTTTTCGATTATCCGACAGTCTGCTATTCTGCAACAGTGGAACTCGATTTCAAATTCACGCCGGACGGTCTCATTCCGGCGATCGTGCAACAAGCTTCGGACGGAGCCGGGCCGGGCGGTCGCGTCCTGATGCTCGCCTGGATGAATCGCGACGCGCTCAAAAAGTCGCTCGAGACCGGATTCATGCATTACTGGAGCCGTTCGCGAAAAAAGCTCTGGCTCAAGGGCGAGACCAGCGGCCATAAACAGAAGATCAGCCGCTGGTTTGCGGACTGTGATCGCGACGTGCTCCTCTTTGAAGTCGAGCAAACCGGGAGCCTGTCACACGGGATATTTGAGCTGCTTTTTCAAGAATTCGACCGGGGGGCGGTCCCCTCCCGATTCGGGATCAGAAGTCCTTCGACGAGAACAGCGTATGCCAAAAACATAACTCCGGGGCTGCTGGCCCGCGTCGAGCGCGCCCAGAAGCCCCGGTGGACGCCGAGAAGACTCTTCCGAATGCTTGGACAATCTGACCACGCCCTTCCGCGCCGAAAGGCCCCGCGGGGCGGACATCCCGCGTTGCCGGCTGGCAAAGACTCTTCCGGCCGTGGTTTCACTCCCTCGGCAGGCGGCCTTGAAGCTTAGGAACAAGGAGGAACAAAGCTCGGGGCGCGTTCCGCGGCTTTTTTCGCGATATCTTTGAGGCCGTCCCCGCCGGTCTCAAATCTGCCTTTCCGCTGCTGGTGCCTGGCCGGGATATTCTTTTTGCCGGGCTCGGCCTTTACACCAGGCACAACGACTTTCCCTGCTACTATCACCCCGACGAACCGACCAAGGCGCGGCAGTTGATCACCGAGCGATTCAACTTCAACCATCCCCTGCTGCTTCTTCAAGCCACGCGGCTTTTCCGCTGGGCCGCGGGCGGCGCGCCGACGATGCAGCCGGTCACCGAGACCGGGCGCTGGGTGTCCGCCGCTTTTGCCGCCGGAGCAATAGTCTGTCTCAGCCTGCTGGCGGCCCACCTGTACGGGACCATGGCGGCCGCGTGCACGGGCGTCCTGCTTCTTGGAAGCTCGCATCTGTACGAACTGGCACACTACATGAAGGAGGATACCGCTCTCGCGTTCGGAATCGCGGCGTTCTTCTTGACCCTGACGCGAAGTTGGTTGCGGCCGACCCCGGCCAGGTTTGCTCTCCTCGGCGCAGCAGCCGCCCTCGCGGTCTCCGCCAAATACATCGGCGTGCTCGTCCTCCCGCTAGCCGGCGCGCCGATCTTTGGTTCCCGGAAAACCGCCGCCGAAATGCGTTTATCGTTGGCGTGGTGTGCGGGCTGGCCCTGCTCGCCATCAATTTTCCGATGCTCGGCTCATTGACCGAGTTTTCCCAACACCTTCAGCGCGAAGTCGACTTCACCATCCACGGCCACAAAGGGCTCAGCGCGGTCCGTGCCGCACGGTGTCTACACGGCGGTGTTTACCGGCGCCACCAACCCCGTCATCTGGATTCTGCTCGGCATCTACTACTCCAGGCTGCTCGGATATCGAAAAACCATTCATCCCGCGGAATGGGTTTTGGCCGTCTTCCCAATTCTCTACGTCCTGATCCTCTCCTTTTCCCCAAAGACCCACCATCGCTACTTCTGCCCGACACTCTGCTCTTCTGCACTCTGGCAGTCTTTGGCCTCTTCTGTTTCAGGCTCCCGGGACCCGGCCTTGCTCACCCGCGCGATTCAAGTCGTCGCCTTTCTGGCTGCAGCCGGAATCTTTGGGGCGCGACTCGTCTCCGCCGATTCCGCGTTCACACAAGATACCCGCAAGCGACTCATTGCCTTCGTGCGGCAAAACGTTCCCGGCGACGCCATGATTGCGCAGGACCGCCGCGTCAATCTTCCGACGCGCACGGACCCGCGCCACGCCGATGCCTCCGGGTTTCTCGAGCAGACGGTTGTCGATGACGCCGCTGCTCTCCAAGGCGGCGGGCTCGAGGAATTGCGCGCCCAGGGCATTCGCTACGTTGCGGTTTCCGAAGGCGACTACGGCCGTTTCTTCCTGAAGACGCACAAACCCGCCGCGGAGGAAACCGATTACGCGCGGAAGAAAGCGTTCTACGAAAGACTCTTTCGGGAAGGCCAACTCCTCTGGCAATGCCCCGCGGGTGTTTTTCCCTACCTCCAACCCGAGCTTCGCCTCTACCAACTGCCGTAAAGTCCCTCAGGCCTCCCGGAAGCAGCTGGCCCGTAAATCCAACCGTTTTTCTCTTGGCGGCCTCGGGGTTTATGCATAAAGTCGCGGAGTTTGAATTCGCTTTGGGCAATTTTTATTGGGGCTGGGGAGGATCCCTTCGATCCGCGCCGGCATCCCACCCTCAGAATCTTTTCCCGATTCATGAGCATCGAAGACCACGACGACCGGCCCGCCACGGAAACCATAACGATCACCGTCTCCGGACAATTTGTCGAACACGCGCGGCGCCTCGCAACGCTATTTGGCTACGGACCGGGCGAGCTTGGGGAGGCTCTCGAATCGCTCGCCGGGTGGTAGCTGCAGGCGCTCCACGAGGATGACGGGGGAGAATTGACGGCCGCTGCGGAGAGCCATTTTTGGCGCTCCGAGCTGGCCTGCTGTAAATTCGCGGAGCGTCTTCGGCAAAGAATCCCGGAGGCGACGATCGAGGTTCTCCGGGAACATCGGGGCTGGAGCGTGGAGGTTACGCCACCGGGAATGATCCTGAGGGATTCCGGCCAGGCGGTGGCTTGAAAGGGAGCCCTGCGCGTGACCTCGGCGCGGATGCTTGCTGTTGAGGCTTGTTCGCCGGGGCCGGGAGCGCAGTAGGATTTTACTCTTCGGAATGCCAGGCTCCCACCGATTCCGCGGCGACTTGCCAATTTTCCTGGCTTCGCACGATGACGACGCGCACGGAGGAATTCGAAGTGGCAATATCCGCGTCGGCCGGCGAAGCCTCGTTGAGCCGGTCATCCAGCTGCAACCCGAGACAGGCAAAAGGCTCGCCTGCCCGTTTGCGCACCAGCGGCTCGGTTTCCCCGATCACATCCGTAAAGACCAGCATATCGAGCCCGCCCAGGCTTGCGATCATTGATCCGATCCCGGACCGAAGGCGATGAATGAAAACGTCGAGGGCGAGCGAGGCGCGTCGATCGCCTTCGCGCGCTTTGGGAAAAATCACCCGCGTGTCGCCGGGAAGTCCGGACAGCCCGGCCAGGCCGGACTGCTTGTTGAGAACCTGCTCCAGAGCGTCCGGGGCAGTCCCCTGGCGCAAAAGATGCAGCATGATGCCGGGGTCAATCGCTCCCGCGCGCGTGCACATGGCTATCCCGTCAAGCGGCGTGAAGCCCATGGTCGTATCCACGCACCGGATGCCCCGGACAGCCGCCAGCGAACACCCACCGCCCAGGTGGCAGAGGACCTGGCGCACGCCCTCGTCGCCCTGGCGGCCGATGATCTCCAACGCTCGTCGGCTGGCGTAACGATAGCTCGTGCCGTGAAACCCGTAGCGGACCAGGCCCTTTTCAAACCACTCATAGGGCCCGGCGTAGGTGGCCGCAGCCTCCGGCAGCGTCCGATGAAAGGCCGTATCGAAGACCGCGAACTGCGGGACGGCGTCGCCGAAGATTTGGCGGCAGGCCCTGATCCCCGCGAGGTTTGCCGGGTTGTGGAGCGGGGCGAGCTCGCAAAGATTCTCGATGGTCTTTTCCACGTGCTGGGTAACTCGCGCAGCGCTGCTGAACTCAAGGCCGCCATGCACGACCCGATGGCCCACGAGATCGATTTCCTGAGGCCCCTTCAGCACCGCGAAGCGGCCTTTCCAGGAAGCTGCGGCCAGAGCCTGAATTTTTTCGATAACGACCAATCTCTTGGGACCGGCAACACGCCCTCACCGGCCGGCGATTTGATCTGGGCAAGGAATTTGTCCTCCGGCTGGCCCGGGTGGTGGAATTGATCGCCGCCTGCCAGAGGGGATCGGACGGGGCGCCAGGGTTCGGCGGGATCGCGTAGAGCGTCGCTTCTGACTGCCGGAACCGGCGTTAAGGACAAGCACACGAGCCATATATTGCCATCGGGACCCGCCACGGGCCACCATCACGCTAGTGCGCCGGAATCATCGCGTAAAGGGCCATGTTCCGGTCAGTTTCCCGCCGGCCGCGACGCGTTTCTTGACTTCCCTGTCACCTTGGCACCATCCTCTTACCTCTCCGCCCGGCGGGCACGACCCGCGCAGAATCCCGGACTTCTGCAACGCCTTTCAGCGCTTCCTCTCCGACTATGTATCAGCATCAGTTACATCAAAAATCGCCCAGTGCGCCAAGCGGGAAGATTTCCCGAGGAAGATGCCGGCATCCTTTTTCTTACCGGTTTATCGCCAATGCCGCCGCCATAAAGGCGCTCTACGATGAACTCTATGCCTCCCACCCTAACGGGAGAGTGCTTTGATCGGCTGCTGGAGGCCATCACCAGGGCCTTCATTGAGCGGTCGGACGCCATGAAAGACCGGACGATCGAAAACAGGATCAGGGCCATTGGTTCCTAAGCAACGCCATCACGGGCATGAGCCTCTCATGTCGATCGTTTCTGCGGCAACCTCTCGGGATGGAATCGAAGCTGGATTATTTGAACCGACTCGGCGTGAATCTTCTTCATCTGATGCCGCTCTTTGCGAGCCCTGCCGGCGAGAGCGACGGCGGCTATGCCGTATCCGACTATCGCGTGGTGGATCCGCGTTTCGGGAACCTTGGCGACCTCCAGCGCCTCCAGGAGCGGATGAGCGAAAGAGAAATGTTCCTCATGCTGGACATCGTGCTCAACCACACCTCCCATCATCATGAGTGGGCCCGTAAGGCCAAGGGCGGTGACCGCGCGCTGCCAGGACTACTATTACATGTATCCCGACCGGGAGATGCCGGACGCTTTCGAACGAAGCATGCCGGAAATATTTCCCGAATCCTCCCCCGGCAGCTTCACCTATTGCCAGGAAATCGGGGAAGTGGGTGATGACCGTCTTCCACAACTATCAATGGGATCTGAACTACACCAACTCCGGCCGTGTTCCTCGAGATGCTCGAGACGGTGTTCTTCTACGGAAATCTCAGGGTTGACGTCCTGCGCATCGACGCGCCGGCCTTTATCTGGAAGCAGGCGAGTACTCACTTGTCCAGAACCTCCCGCAAGCGCACACCATCTTGCGGCTCATTAAGCAATGCGTGCAGGTGGCGATGCCCGGCATGGCCATTCTCGGCGAGGCTATCGTAGCGCCCAAGGAGATCATGAAATACTTTGGTTCCGGCTTTTCAACCGCGCGGGAATGCGATCTCGCTTACAATGCGACGCACATGGCGCTGCAATGGGATGCCCTGGCTACGGGAGATACCGCGTAATGATCGCCGCCCAGCATGAAATCCTACAAAAACCCTACGGCACTTCCTGGATCACCTACACCCGCTGCCACGATGATATCGGGCTTGGCTACGACGACTACATGATCGAGCATGCCGGCTTCAACCCGTTCCAGCATCGGAAATTTCTGCAAGAATTTTATTCCGGCCACCACCCAGGCTCCCGGCGCGGGGCGCGCTTTTCTCGCATCAATCCCAAGACCAACGACGCCCGCATCAGCGGATCCCTGGCCTCGCTGTGCGGGTTGGAGAGCGCGCTGAAAAAGCAAAGACGGCGCGGCCGTTCAACTGTCCGTCGACCGGATCGTCATGATGCAGGCGCACAGCTTTCTGCTCGGCGGGATTCCCATGCTCTTTACGGCGATGAAGCGGCCTATACCAACGACTACTCATACCTCGACGATCCCGCGAAGAGTTACGACAATCGCTGGATGCATCGGCCGATGGTAAATTGGAAAGAACGGCCGGATCGAGCGGGAGGCGGCCCGGAAGGAAAAGTCTACGCAGCCACGCGAAAATTGATCGCGATCCGCAACAAGCTGCCGATGATTGCCGACAACAAAAACCTCACCTCGGCTCACGCCGCACAACATTCACGTGGCCGGTTGCCTGCGAACGCTCGAAAACCGGCGCGTCTACTGTCTCTTCAACTTTAGTGCCGGAAGGCAGCTGGTAACCTGGTTCCTCTTCAAGGAACATGGAACCGTCCCCCGGCACCTCCTTGATTACTGGAGGGAGCAGGAATATTCGGTGGGCCACGATCACGAATACATGGCTCTGGAAGCGTATCAGTTCGCGATTTTGGAGCCGGTTTGAGCCGGCTGCCGCCCCAAGGCGCGCTTCTCTACGCCGCGGAAATGTTTCGCGAGCCGTCCCGCGAGGACCAGGCCCTTTCACTCGAGCAAGCCTCGGGCGAATCCGCCGCTTACGGATGCCCGCAGCCACCATCTGCGAGCGGGCGGCCCAGAAACCACGCTTCCATTCCGCGAAGCCGTTCTGGCGATCGCCATTCACTTTCTTGCGAAGCGCGTGCTCCTCCTCGATGATTTTCGCAATCGTAAGCGAACGACCGCACTCCCCAGGCGTAGCCGGCTTGAACTCCGCGTTCTGGTTTCCGCGAGCGTTCGCCTTGTCGGATTTCCCGTAGAGCTTGGAAGTGGTGTTCTCCACGCGATCGGGATTCATTTCATGGATCTTCCAGAACCCGGCGAATGGCCAATCGCTGGGGCGAGAGTCTCCAGTGCCCCGAACGGCAAACGCCGGCAGATCTTGCCTTCTGCCGATCGGAAGTTAGCTGCCCCGTGGGCAAAGGGCCTCGCGCCCCGCGGGAGTAACCGGCTGGCGGCGGCCTTCATTTGTCGGAAAAATCATGGAAATTTTGCGGGTGAGCTTCCTAAGGGCGTCGCGCCGGTGAGCCAGCCGGGCGCCCGCGTAGCCGGGAGGCCGCGGTCAAAAGCTAATCGCCTGCAAGAACTTTTGCGCTCGCTGACACGTCCCTGATGCCGCTGCATGCCAAGCTGCCATCGCTGCGTGATCGGTTGCCCATATGGCTACTGACTTATACGAAAGATGCCGCGGAACTTGCATTTCGAGCTGCGATATTAAGGCTCTCCGGCGGCATAGAGCTGGAGCCATCAGCGCGAGGGCCGGATTAGCCCGCGGCTTCTTTGGAGACGCTTCGAAGACGTTTCGTCCAAGGGACGCTCTTACGAAAGCGCTTCCTTCGAAACCGCTGTGATGCGGGCCGCAACCCCGGCATGGAAACATAGCCTGCAGGATCAACGCTGAGCGCGCGCGGCTGTAACAGACACGAAAATCGCCGGCCCTAAAGCTTTTCCTATGCTCGTTTCTCCGACCTTTGCGAGAGGCGTGTGTTCGCAGTTTCGAGCAGGGATCCGATCGACCGTGGTCGGCTTCGGCATTCACGGCGCCGGCAAGTCTCTCGAATCTGACGATGACCAGTAACAGCGTCGGGAACATGACCGGAATCCAACGTCACAAATCTCAACCTCACCTCCAGTCTCGCGCACTACGAGATGGACGCCGGCAAGAACTTCACCAAACCGTGTGCCATCAAGCCTCGGCTTTCGCTACCAATGGGAGTAATCCGCCGTTCGGCCATCGCTGGCGCCAAACCGCCGCGAAGCCCTCACCCACGCTTCGATTGCCCGTTCGGGATGCTGATGCCTCCTCTGTTGGTTTCTACCCTCTTTAGACTTCCGCGGGCCTGACCCAGTCGGACATCGATTTGGTCTCGACCGGGCCATATTCGCTCATTTGAGCGACGTCGGCGGCGTCCCGGCCGTAGGCGATCACAATGCGGTTACCGCGAGGCGCTTTTTGCGTCGCGTCGAACGTATACCAGCGCTCGCCGACGAACGCCTCGAGCCAGGCGTGCAGATCCATGGGATCAAGCAGATGGAGATAGCCGACCACAATCCGCGGAGGGATCCTCAGCGCCCGGCAGAGGGCAATCCCCAAATGAGAAAATCCCGGCAGACCCCGGCTCGCTTCCTGGCCGTGTCCATGGCCGAAGTCGACTCCGTGCTGGACCCGCATTTATATTTCAGCTTCCGATGGATCCAGGCCCGGATCGCCTCCGCCTGCTGATAACCGGGCTTCGCCTTGTGGGCAATCGACGTCGCCATCTTCAAAAACTTGTCGGATTCGCAGTAGCGGCTGGGCAGCAAATACGGCAGGGCATCCTCGGGCAGGTTCTGGACGAGCGTGAAACCGGCGTCGGGATTGACGGCGATCTCGTCCGGCTCTCCACGGTGCGAGGTGCTGGTGATGACCGAGCGCCCCGCGGGAGGACGGCGCGCTGGGCGACGTTTCCGGAAAGGTCTTTAAAGTCCCGAAGCGGGATATCCGGTCGCACAGTGATCTGGCTGGCCTTCACTTGCCGTCCGAGCCCGGACTGAGGTTGCAGCATCAGGATAACGGGCGACTCGGCGGCGGCCTCGACATTCATGCAGGCACACCCGGTGGTCAAAATCAGCGATCGCTAGGGTAGTAGAGGACGTGCCATGGTCAAAAGCGAGATTTCCTCCCGATCCCGGCGTGGATCTCCTGCGTCCAGAGCGGGAAAACCGCGGTCCCAGGTGCAATACCTTGTTGCAAAAATTGCCCCGCCCATCCGGTATTTTCTTTTGGGCACCCTTCTCGATGTTGGCCGTATTGCCGGCATTTGTGTGACTTTAGAGAGTGCACGACCACCTTGCCAACGGCGTTCAACGAGGAAGCTTGGCCGCCAGAACGTCGATCTTCTCGATCACAGGCGGCTGAGCTGAAAAGCTCGGCAGCTCTCGCCATCAGCGCCGCTGCGACGCGGCCCGCAAGGTGTGCTTGCCGGCCCGCCTCATCCGGGAAGGCGTCAAAGATGCCGAACGTCGTCGGCCCAAGGCGGATCCCAAACCACGCGGTCGTGGCCGGTTCCTCCTGTACTATCGGAAGACACTCCGCGAAGGAAGTCTTCGACCTCTTTCTCTTTCCAGGTTTTGCTTCAAGCTCTAACGAACAACGCGTTACGCTGACCATGTTTCTATCTCCTGTTGTTGATGATTTGTGTTTTTACCGTCTCAGCCTTGGGCATGTGCCATCAACCATCCACAGGGCACTTGTCAATGCCCCGCGAGCTTTCCAAGAGGGGGCGCTAACCCGCTCGGCCGCTCGAGCTACGGAGGTGGTTGGCTCTCGAAGGTGCGCCCGGGCATGCGAATCATACTTCCGGCGCCAGAACTTTATGAGGATGAACGTCGAAACGATTTGGCGCAAAAGGAGGGGCGTGTTGGATAAGGTGGCATAACCCCGGGAAGGTGCAGAAGACTCTCCCACTACTTTAGTCCAAAGTTAACTGAGCGCCTCGCGCGGTGTTCCGTGTCTGTTCGTAGCCGACGTGGGGTATAGCGCACGGTGGTGCGGATGTTCTTGTGGCGAAGGAGCTCCTGGATTCCCCGCAAATCCTTTCCCACATGGCTGAGGGATCGTGGCCGCGGGATAGGCGCAATCCCTGCGCGGTAAATCTCCCAGGCGGGTGTTGGAAGCCGCCGGTGCCCGAAAGACCTCTCGCTGGCGGCAACCCACGCGGGATCTCTACGACAAGCCCGAGTCCGTCGGGCCCACCGTCGCCAAGCTGAAAGACTTCTATTCAGAATATCTCGCCTGACCTGAATAGGCGTGGATCGAGGCGGTCGCCACGACTGGAGGTTCAACTCAACCGCCAACCAACCGGCTCTGTGCTGAAGTAGCCATGATTGGGTTTGCCCACAAACCGCTTTACGGGTTCCGAACTCGAAGATCCAGTTGAAATCGAGGTGCCACTGCCGAAAGCAAGCCCGATGCTTAGAAGCGCATGTAGGCGGAGCGCCCACTACGGCCGTGTTCACGTCCTCTAGCCGAGCCAGATCGAGCTGAGCGTTTTCGCGAGCCCGGGCTCGATATCTGGAGATCACAGGCTCCACGCCGAGGCTGCGCGTAATCGCGGCGTTGTAGTACATCTCGATCGCGCCTCGTGGATCGAGGCCCAAGTCGAGTCGCTGGCGGAGCAAGGGCAGGAGGTCGTCGCTGAAGGTCACTCGGGACCAGCCGATACCGAAGGTGTCATCGGGACGACCGGGAACGATGCCCTTGCCGCCCATACCCACGTTGAAGGCGTGCTTGACGGTCATTCGCCAGTCCATCAGAGACGCCGAAACGGAAGACCACCCCCACGCCTCGATCCGGATGGGCCTGCGGGCTCCAGAGTACTGATCGAAGCTGTGTAGCGACAGCGTCCAGCATGCCGCCCCTCGGTATTGAGCGGTTGAACTGGGACCAGCAGTTCGGGGTAGAAGCGTTCCAGAATTCGCTCCAGAACCGGCCCGGGGTTGCTCAGGCGCGGAAAGGAGTCCGGAGTGATGAGTAGCCGCGCGAGATTGGAAGGATCCTGGATCAGCGACGTGCGCTCCTCGTTGCTCCACATGAAGCCGATGAGCTGATGCCCGACAAGGACGAAGGGCTTTATCGTTACGCGGCCTTCCGCGCCTAGCAGGATGCCCTCATCAAATGCGTCTTTGAAGCCGTTTTCGGTCGGCGTTCCGTTCGGATCCGAGCACGCTCACGCTCACCTGGGCGCCCTTCCAGGGCAGGACTGCGACCCCGCCGCCCCACGCCGAGACTGGCGCGACGGCCGCCGTCATGTTGAGCGTCAGACCCAAGTTCAGGAACTGGTTCGCCAATCGTGCGCGAAGGCGTTGCTGTCAGCTTCGAGCCCGTCGATCTTCCCGATGAAGAGACCGAGCCACGGCGTCAGGAACTGCGGAACGTGAGCTTCTATAAGCGCGGTAGTGGGCTGGTCGATGGCGACGGCGGGAAACAGGGCCGCCGTTCACCGGCACAAAGCGCGCCGGCCGGGGCGTTCACGCTGGTGCCGTAGCTCGACATGGCGTGGACGTTGAGAAAGCCGCCCGGCCAGAGGCCGAGCTTGCCCGTGTCGACGTCCAACCGGTAATCGACGGACTCCCAGTAGCCGACGGCGTTTCCAGGCCCCCACTCATCACGCCCTGAAGGATCTGCGGCAGGTAGTCCACATCGAGGGTGACGCCGTGCTTCGCCAGGTCGTCGCGGTATCCAACCCAGTCGCCCGTGATGCGCGGCCGGGACCAGATATCGCCGCCGAAGGTCTCCGGCGCCGGGGTCTGGGCGAGCCCCACGCTGGGCCCGGCCATGCAGGCCATGAGCGCGATCGTCAGCCCCACCGACGGGAGACGGCGCATCGAGTCTCGGATCGAGGCGCGTGCGACGCTCATTGATTCCCGAGATCCTACAGGAGCCGGCCCGAGACCTCCCAATAAGGCCAAGCTCTGATTTCGGCTTCCCGGTCCCGGCTATCCAGTGGAGGCATGGCGCGGTCCGACCTACAGAGCTACGCCGGAGGCCAAATCGCCTTTGGCCGAGAACCAGGGGAACAACGGAAAAAAAGAAACAAGAGCCTCATTGCCGGCCCTTGTAAATCCGGGCTTCTTGGAAGATACGCGACGGATTCTTGGAGCAAGTCCATGAGGCGACGATGCTGCGCCGAGCGCTTGGCCCGCGGCCAAACCGGAACATTGCGGGTGGGATTCGTTGAGAGCATATCTTGGCATGGCGCCTGGGTGTTATTGCGAAGCAATGCCGGCGCGCCGCTTATATTCTGGTGGATATCTTGACGCTCGCCGCGTAGGCCGAACACCGTTCCAAGAGAAACGCCGTCTCTCCAGCGTGCGAACCGGCGCCGAATCGAAGCCGATGTGTTTTCCAGTTACGTTAGGAACTTCTATCTTTGATCGTCCCGGGAGGCCACGGATCTTTCGGCTTGCATTTCCAAATGCATGCAAGTAATTACTTGCATGACTAAATCGAATGGGCGGCGGTCGGGAAGCGTGGTCCCAACCCGGATTCCGTCGCGCGGACCAGGCAGCGTTTGCTCAACGCCGCTTTCAGAGTTTTTCCCGAGATGGATTCCATCGAGCGACCACGCGCGAAATCGCGCGCCGTGCCAAGGTCAACGAGGTTACCTTGTTTCGTCATTTCAGGAATAAGAAGCACATTGTTGCGCGCTGTATCTGAACACGGCCTGGCCCGAGACACGGCGTTGATGGAAAGCCTTAGCTGGAACCAGGATCTCCGGAAGCACGTTGCCGAATATGCCCGTCATTACCTCCATCATCTTGAAGAGAAGGAGGCGCTCGCGCGGGCACTCGTCGCCGAGGTTCGATTGTTACCACCGGCGGTCCGTCAGAATCTGCGCCGAAGTGATTGGACCGCTGCGACAGCGCTTGATCGATTCGCTAAATAGTGCTCAACGCGGGGGCCTGGTTCGAGAAGACGTGGACGTGGAGCGCGCCATCGACGTTCTCCGAGACGCGCTCTACGCCCGCATGTTGAGACAGGGAGGCTTCCTGCCGGGTAACTACTCGCGCGAGGCTTACCTCGAAACCCTCGTTGACATCTTGTTCGAGGTATCGAGGCCCAAACTTAGAAATCTCCCATGGCTACTGAAATGCAAGTTGAGCTCGAGCCGGTCCAGGTCATCGCCGCCGAAGGCCCGCGTCTCTAGCCCGGCCGGCAAACAAATTTCAAACGACTCAAGACAATCGAAGCTGCGCCTTATCGGCGTCGCAGCGCTGATCGTCGGAGTCATTATTGGACTGGTCTTCTTCGCCCATTACCAATCTTACGAGTCGACCGACGACGCATTTCATCGATGTGCACAGCGTCAATATCTCCTCCAAGGTAGCTGGTCGGGTAGCGCGCGTGCTGGTGACGAGACAACCAGGAGGTGAAGAAAGGCGAGGTGCTGGTGGAACTCGATCCGCGCGATCTCGACGCGCAGGTCAATGAACAGAAAGCCGCTCTCAACAGCGCTGTCGCGCAGCTCGACGCTGCCAAAGCTGGGCTCGAACAAGGACTTGCTCACATCCTGACCCTCCAGGCTACCGTCGAGTCGGATCAGGCGGCCGCCGAAGCGGCCAGGGCACAGGCAGATCTCGGCGCCAAAGATCTCAAGCGCTCGGACGACCTCTACGACCGCAAAGTGATCTCTTCGCAGGATTTGGACAACGCCAAGGCCTCGGCCAAAGCGAGCCCAGGAAACACTAAATTCTGATCTGAAAAGGTCGTAAGCGATCAGGCGCAGGTAAACGAGGCGAAAGCGCAGGTGGGCGCAATTACCGCCCTTGTGCAGAGTCAGCAAGCGAAGATCGACCAGTCAACTGGCGAGCTTGGATACCGCTACTCTGAACCAATCTTACGCCAAGGTTTACGCTCCGAGGACGGACGCGTGACGCGAAAGTCGGTTGCGGCCGGTGGGACTACGTTCAGGCTTGGTCAGTCGATGTTTGCGTTGGTGCCGGACGATGTCTGGGTCACGGCGAATTTCAAAGAAGATCAGATTGGTTTGATGAGGCCGGGCCAACCGGTCGAGATCGATGTGGACGCGTTACCGGGCGGCAAGTTCGAAGGGCGCGTGGACAGCATCCAGGCTGGGAGCGGCGCTGCCTTTAGCCTGTTGCCACCTGAGAATGCCACCGGCAACTACGTCAAGGTGGTTCAGCGAGTGCCGGTCAAAATCGTTTTCAACCAACAGCCTGCTGCCGGGTTGCCGCTCGGGCCCGGTGAATCAGGTTGTGCCCACCGTGAAAGTTCAAGACTTTCACTATTCACCGCTGGCACTTGCGGTGGTGCTCGGCCGTCGTTACAGGCCTCGCTCTGCTCATTCTGTTCGCCCCAGCTCGCAAACTCGCGGAAAGCAAGCTGAGGGTTTATGGCGGACATACAACCCGCTGCGCCGGCGTGGCAGCCCGCGGCAAATCCGTGGCTAATTGCCACAGCCGTCATGGCGGCGACATTCATGGAAGTCCTCGATACTTCCGTCGCAAACGTTTCACTAGCAGCATATCGCCGGCAATCTGGCCGCCAGCTCGGATGAAGCGACCTGGGTGCTGACCAGCTATCTGGTCGCCAACGCCGTCGTGCTACCAGCCACCGGCTGGTTGGGCCGTTTTTCGGTCGCCGCAGGTTTCTGATTACCTGTATCGGGCATTTTTACTGTGGCATCTGCACTCTGCGGCCTGGCAAACAGCCTTGGCATGTTGATTCTAAGCTCGCATCCTGCAGGGCGCCGGCGGAGGGGCACTGCAGCCGATCTCTCAAGCAGTGATGCTCGAGACGTTTCCTCCCGCGAAACGCGGAACTGCGATGTCCGTCTACACTATGGGGGTAGTCGTCGCGCCTATTCTTGGCCCGACCGTTGGCGGCTGGCTTACCGACAACTATTCGTGGCGGTGGGTGTTCTACATCAACTTGCCGATCGGCCTTCTCGCCATAACGATGTGCTGGATCTATCTGCAAGACCCGCCCTATCTAAAGAATGCAAGATCGGGACGGATCGATTACATCGGCTTTGGTCTGCTCGCCCTCTGGATTGGATGCTTGCAGATCATGCTGGACAAGGGTCAGGACGACGATTGGTTTTCCTCGAACTTTATTCGGTGGCTCGCCTTTGGTGCGGCTGCCGGATTTGCGGCGTTTCTGGTTTGGGAACTCCTGATCGCAAACCCGATCGTCAACCTGCGGGTGCTGGCTGATCGGAATCTTTCGATTGGCGTCCTAATGAACTTGACGGTAGGTGCGATCCTGTATGGGACGACCGCGGTTCTGCCCCAGTTCCTGCAAAATTTGATGAGCTACACACGCCACGGAATCCGGCCTGGTGCTGATGAGCCCGCGCGGAATCGGAGCCATCATTGGCAGCATCGTTGCGGGACGGATCATCAGCAAAATCGATAGCCGTGTCTGGATGGCGCAGGGCGCCGTCTGGCTTGCGCTCTCGATGTATCTGATCGGAAACGTAACGCTCCAGATCGCTCCCGACAACGTTCATCTGGCCTATTATCCTCAGCGGATTTGCTATCACCTCCATCTTCGTGCCAATGACCACGCTTTCGGTCGCGACGATCAGCCGGGAACAAATGGGGACGCAACCGGTCTTACCAGCCTCGTCCGAAACCTCGGCGGTTCTGTTGGAATTTCGCTGGTGACCGCCATGGTGACGCGTGGTGAGCAAGTGCATCAGGCGTTGCTCGTTGGCAATATGTCGCCTTATCATGCGCCGTTTCGGGAACAACTTGCGATGTTGCAAAACTCGCTCGCCATGCAAAAGCGGCGCAGCGACTGCTCCGCATCAGGCGTATGCCGTGATGTATCGAACACTGCAACAACAGGCGGGTTTGTGGGCCTACGTAGACGGGTTCCGACTCCTCGCTCTGGTGTGCGTTGTTTGTATCCCGCTCATTATGCTATTTCGAAAACCTGCAAAGATGACCGGTGGGCCCAGCCTGGCACGCACTAGGTCGCGTGCCACGGGCGACCAGGCTTGTCGAACCTTTATCGTTGCCGGCCACGGGAAGAGCTATGCGCGCTTCGGCAACTCACGGACTTTCTTCAGAAGAGTTTTCCTTCCGCCGTGAGCGCCGTGAGCGTCACGCCAAATCTCGTGCCGCCAAACTCTGATCCGCAGCCGGGGTTTCCCGAGGCGCGGGCGATTGGGGCAGCGCTGCGCTCCGCGCTGGAAACGGCGCGTCCGGCGCGAGTGGTTTATCTTTCCACCATCGGAGCGCAGGCCAGTCAGCCCAACCTGCTGACCCAGCACACGATTATCGAGCAGGCGCTCAGCGATCTGCCGGTGCCGATCACGTTTCTGCGTCCGGCCTGGTTTATGGAAAACTGCCGGTGGGATGTAGTTCCGGCGCGTGAGCAGGGGCGATTCCGAGTTTCCTGCAACCGCTCGACAAGCCGGTGCCGATGGTGGCCACCGCGGATATCGGGAAACTGGCCGCTGCCTTGCTGCAAGAACCGTGGAGCGGCCACCGCGTGGTGGAATTGGAAGGACCGCACCGCGTGACTCCAAACGAGATCGCCGCTGCATTCACGAAGGTCCTGGGCCGGTCGGTGCAAATGCAAATCGTGCCGCGCGATTCCTGGGAGGATCTTTTCAAGTCGCAGGGGATGAAGAACCCGCTGCCTCGCATGCAGATGCTGGATGGCTTTAACGAAGGCTGGATCGAGTTCGAGAGCGGCGAAGCCGGTTCGCGCACTACTGTCGTGCTAAGCCTGGAAGACCGGTCTTCAAGGCTTAACACAACAAAGCAGTGCCTATAGAGCACTGCGGTGTTCCGGTTTCAAAGTTCGATAACGATTCCCCTCCCCCAGCCACCACTCGAAAAGCTCTCTGGAGTGGCTTAAGTACAGGATCAGCGGGTGCTTCGCTAAAAAATCCCGTCTCGGACAGGACACGACCGAAACGATCCTGAACTTTGCCCGCCAGATTTTCGTGATTCTCCGCCCACGCGTCTTTCTATAGCGAGACTTCTAGCCGACTGATCCTGTATTGTTGATGCGAAGCCAGGGATCGAGTGGTAGTTAAAAGCATCGACTGATTCAAAAGTGTCCGACGCCTGGGAACGAGGCGATCCATATGAAACAGCCATGGTGGCCGATGGAGCCGACGGGATCGCGCCGCGGTTCCTGTCTTGGCTGGGCACTCCCGCGGGTTGCGACGCTGGCTCGATGTGGGGTGTGGTGCCCGGAGCGCCGTGCGCCTCGATGCTTGGTCATTGTTTGCCAGTCTCTGTGGCGAGCGCGGATCCCTCTGAAGCTTTTCTCGAGTGAGCGAGTGACGAGCTCGCTCGGTCGCGTGATGCTTCGGGCGCGGCAGTGCCGCGGGAAATCCCGCTCTGCGATGCGTCAGTCGACGCGACGGTCTCGGGGTGAGTCTTGAACTTTGTCCCGAATCCCCGTGCAGCGCTTTCTGAGATGGCGCGTGTGACGGTGAGTGGTGGCACAATTGGAGCGTATGTCTGGGACTACGCCGGAAAGATGGATCTCGCGCGGTTCTTTTGGGATGCGGCGATCGAAATCAATCCCGATGCGGCTGCGATGGACGAAGCTGCGTCCGGTTTTCGATATGATCGCCCGGGAGGCGCTTGCCGATCTTTTCGCGACCCTCTCTGGACTAAAAGGGAGTCGGAACTAACGGCTGTAGACATCCTTACGCCCTCTTCTACGGATTTCGAGGACTACTGGCGCCCGTTCTTGGGCGGTCGGGGGCCGGCGCCCGCCTACGCAATGGCACTCGATGAGGGGATCTCGAGCGCGTCTGCGCGAGCGGATACGATCACGAATCTCGCTGCAGGCGGATGGCTCGATCCTGGCTTGCCGCCTCGAGCTTGGGCGGTACGGCGACGGCCGCGCTCCTGGTAACTAAAGCGGTGGAAGCCATGGGAGTGACGTCGAAGCCGAGTTCGCGTGCCCTGCGCTGAAGGTTGCGGAGAGTGCGTTCTTTGAAGAGTTTTTCGTAGGCTTGCTGTCCGGTTTCGACATAAGCCTTGCCGAACTTGAGCATGCGATAGACCAAGCGGGCGAGTTTGTGGGCTCCGGCGTTGATAGCCGTCGGCGCTCCAAGACGCGATTTAATGCGTCGGATGAAGGCGCCGATGGCAGTTTTACTTTGCATGGCGCTTTGGGCGGCCAGGCGCTGGGCAGCGGCAGCGCGATTGGCATTCTTTCGCGGTTTGCTCGAAGGATCTTGCCTCCGCTGATCCGATTGTTGGGAGCGACATTGAGCCACGCGCAAAAGTGCTTTTCGCTGGGCCAGCGGCTCATATCCAGACCGATTTCGGAGAGGATTCGCTCCACGCGCCAGCAAAGTCGAGTCCAGGTAATTTGGTCAGGTCCGCTCCTGTCATTTCTGCTCAAGGTGATGACGCTGGAGTGCCTCCTGGCGCTTCTCAGCAGAGCGCAGTCGGCTCAGATCGGGCGCCGGCACGCTCACTTTGGCTTCAAAAGCCGCAAGGGCCTCTTCGACGCGCCGATCGCACTCCATGATTTTGAACTGATAGCTGCCGTATGCGTTCTAGCGCGGACTTCAGGGCAAGAGATGCTCCTCGACCGCAACCGCCCTCAAGGCTTTGGCTATCTCTTGGGTGCTGCTGATTTGGAGGTGCGTCATCCTGCGGCCAGCGTCGCGGCACTCGCGTTCGCGCGGCAACGTTCGCGCGCACAAAAAATGCGCCGAATTTCCGGTCACCCCCGTTAATGTCGCTGATGACCCGGCGGAGCCGGATGTATTTCGGCTCAGCGCCGTCCACGCTGCGCCATGCGGTCGCAGTCTTTGGCCGATGCCTCGCTGCCGTCGCAGGTCGGCCTGCGCGCCAGCTGCGACATCCGCCCTTCCGGACGGGAACGGTTCATCCAAGCGGGTTCCTCGGGGCGCAGCCGGCTGCACGGAACGATCCGGCGTCCAGCCAGGTCCGGTGCGCAGCCAACGATGTTTCCTTTTTCAACTCGGTGCGCAGTGGGGTAGGCTGAACTTGTTTGCCGCATCGGTGTCATGCCCAATCGCCATGTTTCGATCGCCATTCTGCCGTTCGAGAACCCTCTCGGGGGAGAGGCGACGATGCGCGGCTCGCGGGCGGTTTGTGCAGGATCTTATCACCGAGGTGGCGGTTTCCCGCGCTGGGTGTCATCGCGGCGGAATCTGTTTTCGCGGCAGAGTTCGCGGGACTCGATGATGCGGGGCTGGGGCGCCGGTTGAAGGTCGCCTATTTGCTGAAAGGCAGCGTGCGCAGGTCGGCGCGAGCGCTGCGGATCGCGGTGCAATTGGTGGAGGCCGCCACGGGCCAGCATCTCTGGGCGGAGCGTTATGATATGCCGGCGGGCGGAGTTGTTTGGCATACTGGACGAGATCGCAGCGAAGGTCGCCAATGCACTGGCGCTGCGGATCGATCAGACCGTGCTGAGCGCATCGCGGCGGCGGAAGACTCCTGCAGCTCGCCGTTTACGAATGCTGGCTGCGCGGGATGGAATGTCTCCAGGAGGGGCACCGTCGAGTCGGATGAAGAGGCGCGCGCGTTTACTTTCGAGCAGGCGCTGGCTGGCCGATCCGCAATATGCCCGCGCGGCAGGCGGGACCTTTCGCTCTCGCATTTCAATGAATGGAGCCGCCAGGCGTGGGAGTGTTGGGAGGCGAAGGAGAAAGCCGCTTACGAGCACGCGCGACGGGGCCGAGGCGCTCGGACCCGGACGACGCTGTCGTGCAGGTGATCCTGGCGAAGATCGAGCAATATCGCCGTGCAGCACGCCGGCAGGCGGAGGCGCGTGTACCGCCGGGCGCTTGCAGCTTGCGCCGAACGACGCGTTCGTGGCGATCCAGCTGGCAATGGGCTTTGCGCTGCTCGGCGAAGGGGCGCTGGCGGCGGAACTGGGCGGACGCGCACTGGCGCTGAATCCGCTCGGCCCGGGCTGGTGGTTATACTACGCCGCACTGCCGCATTTCGTGCTGCGCGATTACGCGCGGCCATCGAGCTTGGATCGCAAAACGCCGACGATCGTGACTGATCAGCCGGTCGTATCTCGCCGCCGCGCACGCGTATCTGGGCCAGCACCGAGCGCGCGGAGATTTACGCCCGCGAATTTCGCCAGGTCTTCGCCGAGCGCATTGCGCCGGGCCGGCGCGGCGGAACCGGGTGAGCCGTTGCGCTGGCTGGTGCACGTGAATCCGTTTCGTCGCGAGGAGGACCTGCGCCATTTGACCGAAGCCTGCGCCTCGCGGGTTCTCGGGCGAAATGGGTGCCGGCGCGTCGCCGGCTGCCGCCGCTGCCAGCCACCGTGGCGTGGCCGCTTGGCAACACGTTCCGCAAAGAGGGCGCGCTGTGGATGGTCTGCTTCGAGCATGAAGTGGCGCACACGCAGGAGTGTGCGGGCTTCAAAGACATCGCGCGCAACTTCTGGCGCAACCTGGCGATGAGTTGCACTGTCTCGCGCTGAGCGGACAGCCACCACGCCGGACCGCGGCGTCGAGGTCCTCGACGAGCAGGCCAGGCGCGCCTATCGCGACCCGGCTCCGCGCAGATCGAAGCCGAGTCTCGTCGGAAGCGGCGACGGCGAACGATGCCGGCCGCGCCGAGCCTCTCGAGGAGGAGAAAGAGCGGCTCCTCGATGATACGCGCAAGGCGACCGGTCTCGGCGGCCGCGACCGTAAGAATGGGCGACAGTCTCCGAGCGCGCTCGCTCTGCGGTAACAGTGGCGCATTCGCCACGCGATCAAAAAAGCTCGAAGTCGGTGCATCCCGCGCTCGCGCGGACACCTCCGCGTCTCGCTAAAAACCGGCGCCTCTTGCTCTACGAGCCGGAAAAGAAACGCGCTGGTTTGTTTGAGCCGACGCTGGGCTCAGAGCGGCTAAGAAATACTGGCAGTGGTCCGCTCGCGCGGCGACCGACCGCAGGAATTCGCCGGGATCGAGAATGCCATCCGCCTGGGGCAGCAGATCTTCCGGCGCGACGTCGAAAGTCAGCGCCGCCAACCGGCAAGCGTGCAGCCGGACGTGGCCACTCGATTGCAGGAGCTTAAGAAAATCCTGAATTTCGAGCAGATTGCCATCGCCTTGCAGGCGCGCCGCAGCCACTCCGCGGCCGGCGTAGCGCGGATCGATCTTCGCCGTCCGCGCTCCCCTTCGAGCGGGAGCGCGCACACCGCCCCGAGCACGAAGAGCACATCGACTTCCACTCCGGTGCGTCCCGATTCCCGGCAAAAGTGCGCGGAGTGGGGAGTCGGTTGAAGGTATCCGTCGCGGGCAACGATAGAAAGCCAATACGTGGCTTG
>ERZ1370068.10178-contig-8898_pt1 | contig 31346 bp, 34 predicted proteins | sample MGYA00561227_ERZ1370068 | MGnify/ENA primary metagenome ERZ1370068 (study PRJEB38410, sample SAMEA6850437) | metagenome | study: Metagenomic assessment of the ecological functions of the soil: analysis of the soil microbiota associated with the...
CGATTTGAGGCCGGGACGGCGAGTCAATTAGCCACCCACGACGAGCCGCATGATGTCATGCCGTGGCGTCAGAGTCGCTTCGCAGCGATGACGCAGGTACTGAGTCGTCGGGCGCCGCACCCTGCGCCGGTCGCGGGAAGACAGCAAAGACGTTGACAGAACGGCGAAATGAAATAGCGACGACGACTCCGACGACGAGACGCCGCCTCGCGACACTGCGTTGGCGTCACGCCAACTTCATCATCATTAATATCGGCTGGGATAAGATTCCGAAGGTCTCGTTACGAACAGCCTGCGGATCACGGCACGCTGACAGCGCGATATCGATATCGTTGTCGTCGCTGGGATACTGAGCTGTTCGACGAGCACCAGTCACATGTCTGACCGCCGGCCGGGGCCGCCTCGCCGAACATTGGAGCGATACGGTCAACGGGAGATCGCGATCCACACGGTGAATAGCCAGGCCGGTAACAGGCATATGCACATCCTCGCCCATGAATTTGGTTTACGATATCGCCTTCGACGCACGATTGCTGGGACTCGACCTGCTTATCCAGATAAAGAACGCTCATCGCCACATTTGCTGATCGTTGGTTTTTGTAGGGAGGTAATTACCAGGCTTCACGGGCAATAGTGGACAGCCGCGCAGTCACAAAGTCATGGCACAGGATGAAACAGCTTGTAGACGATCCTCGGCGGACAGAGCCAGGGACGCGCCAGGCGATGCAATGCATATCGCCGCTGCACGATATCACAATGATGCAGTGTCATAGTCTTAAAGTAGGAAACAGAATGGTGTCGATTATCTCACACCGTGTTTGGCAGAGTCCAACCACGATGGCGAGGTGACTGCCGCGCAACCGCGGCTCGCAGCGCTGATAGACGAGAGGTTTATCGCCGCGACCGGCACCAGCCACGATCGCCGATACAGAAGAAGGAGTCTGGTGCGCGTTATTGAGCCCGCTACTGACAGCAGCGAGAAGGCCGCAGAATCCCAGCTGTCTGCCTGTGGTGGCTGAGTCGTGCATAGATGTCGCCAGCGATGATCTCACGCCCACTGATTACCAAAACGCCCATTTGGATTGCACACATGGTCGCCTCATGCCCACAACATGAGCCTGGACGATCACTGCAGCCAGGGTGCTGGGCGATCAAGTGATGTCAGGGTCACAATGAGGAAAACGAAATAGCACGTCGCAAGACAAGGATGGGAGGCAGCAACGCTGCCTGGCTGGGAGCAGAGTGAACTCTGAGAGGAGTCAGCTGCTCTGGACCAAATCATGCCAGCTCAACTGAGCCTTTGTCTGCTTGTAGATCCCGAGGGAAGAACAGCCACAGCAGGATTGGCATGCCACACACATGCCATTCTCCAGACACTGTACTTAGAAATTTGGTGTGAGGCCTGCGTGGTCACACGGGGCAGCCAAAGGTGAGCATCAAACTGCCTATTGCCCTAGCGGTCATGACAAGAATACTGGCGACGCTGTCCGCATACTGATAGGCGTCCTTCGTGATCAGATAGTTTACCGCCCAGGAGCCGGCGAATTTTAGGTACCGGATGATCACCGTCGCCGGGAACACGACGCCACGCCGAGGAGATTTGATGAAACCGATGGAGGCAGATATGAGCGCACAGCCCAGATCATGTGCTGCCCAGGCCGGAGCAGGCGTCGACGCCCCGTCCGCGGCTGCCGATTTCCGCTGTCCCGGCCGAGGATCGTCATCTGTTTGCCTTCGCGCATGACCAGGATCCGGTCGCCAGAAACAGGATGATCGCGACCCATCCCTGCCTGTCGATCATCTGGTGGACCTCGGCGACGTCGCCCCGGCCTGTCGAGGACACTACCGCGTCGAGTGACAGGATCGAGCGAGGTCCAGATGACGCGAGCCCATCCCCAGATCACCCGCTGGTGGATCTCTGGCCTTCGACTTTCGAGATCAGCACCCTCGCGGTCGCGTGTCGAGCCACTTGCCAGGACGGCTCGCTGGTTGCCGCCCGAGAGGTCGCGACCGGCACCTGGACGCGGGCAGTCGTCAGCGGTTCATGCCGCGTCCGCCCATCAGCCCGTAGCGCGAAAGATACCAGCAAATGACTGTGGAAGAGAGGCCACCTCAGTCGAGCGCGACGCAGGGCGTCCTGCGGGTGGCGGATCTGCCGCCGTCCAGTGACGTTATCCCGAACAGCGCGAGTCGTGTGATGCGCGCCTGACGAGACCCGCGGAACTGTGACCACCACGTCGAACGACACGCCGCTGCGCCCCTCTCGACCGATCCCGACTGACGTCGACGCCTGTTCGACGTTCGGTTGGTAACCGATCAATTTCGTTGCGGTCCGCGTCCTGATCATGGACGAAATCGATTGGCTGTCATTCACGATACTGAACGGGATCGCTCGCCTCCCTGCGAGAAGGTCATCCGCACCGGATGGAGTAACGCCGATCGGGTTGTCCGAACCCAACCGGGGCGTGCGGACTCACGGCGATCCGCGAGATGGTACGCACTCTTCCAGCGGGATGCCGGCTGACGCGGCGGCTGAGGTCCGGGCGGTCGAGAGGGCGTGCATTCAGCGGCGTGCGCGTGTCGCGTTCGACGCGCGCGGGCGAGGTCCTGGCTCGCGGTTCTGCTTACGCCGTCGGAGCGACGCGTCGCGCCGACGCCCGCTGTTCGGGATCGCAGCCTGCCGACACGGGGACGATCGCCCTGGACGGCAAGCGGTGACGATCCGCCGCCACCCGCAGGGACGCCCGTACATGATACACCGCGTAACGCGACCGGAGGTGATCGCCGGGCCCTGGGCCTCATCTTCCCGCAGTCGATCGCCGCGAACATCTCCCGCCGACGCTCGCGCGCTACCTGAACCGATCTGGGCTGATCCAGACCGCGGCCGAGGACGCGGCCGCCGAACGCTTTCTGCGAGCGACTGCAGATCCGCGCCCTCCGTCCGGGTGCCGGCGTCGCGACGCTCTCGGGCGGCAACCAGCAGAAGGTCGTCCTGGACGCGGCTCGACACGCGACCGCGAGTGTGATCCTCGACGAGCTGACCTGGGGATCGGACGTCGGGTCGAAGGCCGAGGTCCACCAGATGATCGACGAACTGGCCAGGGATGGGCTCGCGATCATCCTGATCAGCTCGGACCCGCCCGAGGTGCTGGCCATCAGCGACCGGATCCTGGTCATGCGCGAAGGGCAAGCAGATGACGATCCTCGGCCGGGACGAGGGCGACGGCTGAACTCGTCCTGACAGCCGCCATGGGACAGGCGTCGACGCCGCCGCGCGGTGAACGCCTGATGCGCACGTTGCTGCGGTACGTCCGGGCCGGAACAGCCCGGAGCTCGTCCTCGTCCTGATCATCATCGCCGTCGCCGCGTCTTCGCCACCCAGATCCCCGATTTCCTCTCCAGCACCACGTTCACGCGGGATCAGCACGAGCGTCGCCGTGATCGCGGTCATGGCTGTCGGCGAGACGCTGGCGGTCCTGACCAGGAACATCGACCTGTCGGTCGGCCTGATCCTGGGCCTGGCCGCGTACGTCACCGGGACGATGCTGTCGAACGACCCGACGATCCCGGCCCCGGTCATCATCGGCGATCGCGATCGGCATCGGCGCGACGCTCGGTGCCGTGAACGGGGTCCTGGTCGCCTATGGACGGGTCCCGGCGATCGTCACCACGCTCGGGACGCTGGCGATCTACCGGGTCGCCCTCGTCGAGCCTCGGGTGCGAAGACCGTGACCACGGACACGCTACCCCAATGGATGCTCGACCTCGCCGAGCGTCACGCTCCGTGACCCTCGGAGCGATCGACGGCGACCCCTGGTGGTCCTGGCCGTGGTCATCGCCGTCGTCTTCCAACTGGGCTCGCGCTACCTGCCATACGGCCGGCGACTGTTTGCGATCGGCTCGAACCCCGATGCGGCGCGCGTCGCCGGTCTCCCGGTCCAGCGAGACGTTCCGGTGCCTTCGTCCTGTCCGAGCGCTGGCCGGCCTCGCCGGCTTCATGTTCCTGGTGGTTCGGCAATCAATCGCCGACGCCGGCCACGGACCCGAGCTCATGTCGTCGCCGCCGTCGTTGTCGGCGGCGTGAACATCTTCGGTGGGGCGGGCTCGATCATCGGGGCCGTCCTCGGGGCGATCCTGATCGACCTGCTCCAGCAAAGCCTGATCCGCTGGCTCGAGGTGAGCGAGTTCGTGCGCGACGCCCCCTCCTGGGCCGCGCTCATCCTTCGCGGTCGCGTCCGGACGAGCTGATCCTGGGCCGGCTGCAGACGATCTGGGTACGGGCGCGACGGAGAAGCAGGAACTCGCCGAGCGCCGGGAGGCGGAGTCACCAGTGGCGCATGAGCTGAGTGCGCAGGTCTGCAGCTGGGAGGGCTTGCTGCTGGTCATCCTCCTGGTGGTCGTGACGTTCAACGCCATCTCGGCCCCGGGCTACCTTGACGGTCCAGAACCAGATCAACCTGTTCCAACTCGAGTGTCGAGAAGGCCGATCGTCGCCCGATCAGTGACCTTCGTGATCATCGCGGCGAGATCGACTCTGTCGGTCGCCTCGGTCATGGGCCTGGCCGCGGTCGTCATGGCCACGCTGTCCAGCCAGTGGCGTGCTGACCGAGGGTCGCGATCGTCGTGGTGCTGCGCGGTCGGCGCGCCTCTGCGGGCTCCCTTCATGCGGTTCTGATCGCGGTCGTCGGACTGCCGTCGCTGGCCGTCACGCTGGCCGGGCCTGATCGGCTACCGGGGATTGGCACGGGTCCTGATCGAGGACCGGTCGGTCGGCGGCTTCCCCGATGGTTCGAGGATCTTGGCCAGCAACCGCTGATCGGACCGTTCCCGCTCGAGCCTGGTCATCTTCGCCGTGGATGCTGGTGGGGGCCACCGTGATCCTGCACGCGGCTGGCTTTGGGCGCTATGTCTACACGCTGGGCAGCAACATCCAGGTCGCGCGGTTCTCCGGCGTTCGCATCTCGCGCGTGCGGCTCACCATCTTCACCGCGAGCTCGCTTGTGGCAGCTTTGGCAGGGCGTGCTGCTGGCGGCCCGGCTCGGCGCCGTGCGCGGCAGCACGGCCGAAGGCTTCGAGCTCGACATCATCACCATCGTCCTCTCGGCGGGGTCAGCATCTTCGGCGGGCGGGGAACGATGTTCGGCGTGTTCCTGTCGATCCTGTTGATCCTGAACCTGCGCAACGGCCTGGGCCATCGCGAACGTGACCGGCAACACCCAGACCGGCGTGATCGGCGTCCTTCTGATCCTGTCGGTGCTGATCCCGAACCTCGTCGGGCCGGCCCGATCGCGCTTCGCGCGGGACGAAGGCGTTCCGGTGACGTCACCGGGGATGACCCAGGTGGAGCAGCGACGTGTAGGATGTCGTGGCTTGCTTACCATCCCAGGCCGCGAGTTGAGGAGGAGACACCATGAACCTTCGCGCTGGCGGTGGCCGTGGTCGGCACGGTCGTCATCCTCGCCGGATGTTCGTCGGGGCGGTGCCTCGAGCCCGCCCGCGGACGGTCGCGAGCTCGCCGTCGGCGGCGGCCAGCCTCGCCCGCGGCCAGCGCCTCCGCCAGCGCAGCGGCGAGTCCGGAGCGCCGCGGCGATCAAGGCGACCCCGGGCCAGAGCGTCAAGATGATGTTGCTGCCCAAGTTCCTGGGATCCTGCCGTTCGACCAGAGCGAACAGGGCGCGCAAGAGCGCGGACCGAGCTCCAAGAACCCCGAGAAGCTCGCGTTCGTCGGACCGACCGCCGAGAACAGCGTCGCCGGCCAGATCGAGTTCATGACCAACGCGCCCACCCAGGGCATGCAAGGTCGGTCATGCTCTCCAACAACGCCGGCGACCAGATCGCACCTTCGGCCGAAGCGGCCGCAGAAGGCCGGCACTCAAGGTCGTGACCTGGGACTCGCCGATCCCCTCGGGCCAGGGCGAGACCGTCTTCGTGGCGCAGGTCGACTTCGACGTGATCGGCGTCGTCATGGCGGACATGGCACTGTCACTCGACTGGGCCTGACGGCGGCGAGTTCGCCATCCTCTCCGGCGTCGCCGGATGCCGCCAACCAGAACGCCTGGATCGAGGCCCCCAAGAAGGCTGCTGGCGGCGGACCCGAAGTACGCAAAGCGTCAAGCTGGTCGACACCGTCTACGGCAACGATGTGTCCGAGGTGAGCTACAACAAGGCGCTGGGCACTGGTCGACAAGCACCCCAACCTCAAGGTCATCATGGCTCCCACGACCGTCGGCATCGCGGCGGCGGCCAAGGCCATGTCGGACGAAAAGCTGTGCGACAAGGTCAAGGCGTCCGGGCTCGGGCTGCCAAGCGAGATGGTGCGCGTACACCATGAGTGGATGTGCCCCGCAGTTCGCCCTGTGGAGCTTCGTCGACCTCGGCTACCTGACCTACTACACCTCGTACATGATCGCGACCGGAGCCATCCAGGGCACCGAAGGCGAGACGTTCGAGGCCGGTCGCCCGGGCCCGAGGACCATCACCAGCGACCCGACCGCGCCGCGGGCCTGCGCATCCTGATGGGTCCGTTCACGGTCTACGACAAGACGCAACGTGGAGGCCGCGTCCAAGTAGCCTGACATCGATCCAGTTGACGATCGGGCCTGCCCTCCGGGCGGGCCCGATACTGCGCGCGCGGGCGGTCGCCGCTACGGCTGCCGATCCGCTCGCTCGGCGGTGTGACGTCCTTGATCGGCGGTCGGGCGGTGGATCGCCGCGCCCCGCCGCCTCGTGATCCGGCTCGATCCGCTCCGGGCTCGCAACGAACGGAGCGATGTAGGCGATCAGCAGGGATCGGGATGAGGAAGCGCGTCACGCCGGGCCGGGGCGATGACCGCCAGCCCGGGCAGCCAGACGAACAGCGCGTACGTCCCGATCGTGCGCGCGACATGCCGGCTCAGCTGAGGCGCCGGGCGGGCAGCAGTGACGAGCAGCTCCCGCCACGAGCGCGAGCGCGAGGAACCAGGTGGGCGGGCAGGAACACGGGCTGATGGTAGGCCAAGCGTCCCGGGCGGCGAGCTGGCGCCGTGCCGCACGTTTGACCGAATCGGCGTCGGCGGCTCAGAGTTGTAGGTCGCGGGGTGGAGCAGCGGCAGCTCGTCGGGCTCATAACCCGAAGGTCAGAGGTTCGAATCCTCTCCCGCAACCAAGCCGCATACACCTTGAACCCCGGGCCCGACCACCCGGGGTTCTTCCTTTTCCCGCGGCGGGCCCCGCGGTCAGCGGCTCATCGAGCTGTAGCGGCGCACACCCAGCGGCGCGAAGACGCCGAGGATGATCGCGAACCAGATCAGCGTGACGAGGATCGGCTCGGTCGAGGCCAGGCTGACGTCCGCGGGAACGGGTTCGGGTTGCCCCAGAGCGTTCGGAGCGACGAGGTCAGGGTGCTGATCGGGTTCCATTCGGCGAACGGCTGGAGCCAGGTCGGCAGGCTCTGCGAGCGGCACGAACGCGTTCGAGACGAAGGTGATCGGGAAGATGCACCGATGAACGACGACCTGCTGCGCGACCTCGACGGTCGGGACGCGAGGCCCGAGCCAGACGCCGAGCCACGACATCGCAGAAGGCGAACAGCGAGCAGCAGCACGACCCCGAACAGGAACTGCGGCAGGACCGGTGTGGACGCTCCAGCCGACCACCGAGGCCGGTCAGCATCAGCACGACGAGGATGCCGGCGTTGTAGACGACGTCCGGCGAGCGTCCGCCCGGTGAGCACCGCCGAGCGGGCCATCGGCAGCGAGCGGAAGCGGTCGATGATGCCCTTCGTTGATGTCGTCGCGACATGCCGATCGCGGTCGTCGCCGCGGCGAACGACGATGGTCTGGGCGAAGATCCCGGGCATCAGGTACTCGCGGTAGGCGTTCGGGTCGCCGTCGCCGGGATCGGGATCGCGCCGCCGAACACGAACGCGAACAGCAGCACGAACATGATCGACTGGAGGATCGCGAAGATCGCGAGCTCCGGGATGCGCGGGATCCGCTTGAGGTTGCGCCAGCGACGATCAGGCCGTCGGCGACGCGCCGACGGACGCTCCCGCGGCGCCGGCGCAGCGCGCGGCCGTGTCGGCGCTCATGCGGCCTTCCCGCCGTCTTGGCGCGCTGCGTCGTCCTCGTCGGCGTCGTCCTCGAGCTCCGCGGCGTGACCGGTCAGCGACAGGAACACGTCGTCGAGCGTCGGCCGGCGCAGGCCGATGTCGTCGATGGCGATCCCGGCCGTCGTCGAGGTCGCGGACGACCTGGACCAGCGTCCTGCGCCGCCGCCGCTCGGCCGGCACCGTCAGCTCGCGCGTGTGCTCGTCGAGCGTCGACCGCCCGCGACGCAGCGGCCGCAGGATCCCGCGCGCGCGCTCGATGTCGTCGCGGCGTGGACGACGACCTCGATCCGCTCGCCGCCGACCTGCGCCTTGAGCTCGTCGGCCGTGCCGCGGGCGATGATCTTGCCGTGGTCGACGACCGCGATCGTGTCGGCGAGCTCGTCGGCCTCCTCGAGGTACTGCGTGGTCAGCAGGAGCGTCGTGCCCTCGCGGACCAGGCCGCGGATGACGTCCCACATGCCCGAGCCGGCTGCGCGGGTCGAGGCCGGTCGTCGGCTCGTCGAGGAACAGCAGCCGCGGGCTGGCCGATGAGCGCGCTGCCGAGGTCGAGCCGGCGGCGCATGCCGCCGGAGTAGGTCTTGACCGACGCGGTCGGCCGCGTCGGTCAGGCTCGAACTGCTCGAGCAGCTCGTCGGCGCGCGCTGCTGGCCTCCGTCTTGGGCAGCTGGTAGAGCCGGCCGAACATCCACAGGTTCTCGCGGCCGGTCAGGTTCTCGTCGACGGCGGCGTACTGGCCGGACAGGCCGATCGACCCGGCGGAGCTGCTGCGGCCTGCGCGGACGACGTCGAAGCCGGCGACCGTCGCGCGCCCGGCGTCGGGCTCGAGCAGCGTGGCCAGGATGCGGACGGTGGTGGTCTTGCCGGCGCCGTTCGGGCCGAGCAGGCCGAGGACGGTGCCCTCGGCGACCTCGAGGTCGACGCCGTCGAGGGCGCGGACCTCGCTCTTGCGGGACCGGTAGACCTTGACCAGGCCTTCGGCCGAGATGGCGTTCACGATGGTGATCCTCGTCGAGGGCGCGACGCGGGGCGCGGGCGATGGGGTCGGGAGTGGCCAGTATACCGGCCGGCCTCAACCCCGGACCACCCGGGCTGAACCGCCGCCTCAGTCCCGGGCGCGATCCTTGAGGATCCGCTCGGCGGCCAGCTTGCCGGGCGCGCCCATCACGCAGCCGCCCGGGTGCGTGCCCGAGCCGCACTGGTAGTAGCCGTCGATCGGCGTGCGGTACTGGCTCCAGCCGGGCGCCGGCCGGAAGAAGTACATCTGCGGGCGCGAGGAACTCGCCGGCGAAGATGTTGCCCTCGCTCAGGCCGACGGTCCGCTCGATGTCGAGCGGCGTCCGATCTCGCGCTGGAGCACGAGGTCGCCGAAGCCCGGGAAGAACGACTCGAGCGTCGCCTGCACGGTGTCGCCCAGGTTCTCGCGCTCGGTGTCCCAGTCGCTCTCGCGCAGGTGGTACGGCGCGTACTGGATGAAGCATGCTCATGACGTGCCTTGCCGGGCGGCGCCATGTCCGGGTCGATCGTCGACTGGATCGCGCAGTCGATGTACGGCCGCTGGCTGTACCAGCCGTACTTCGCGTCGTCGAAGGCGCGCTCGAGGTACTCCATCGACGGGCCGATGTTGGTGAAGCCGCGGTACTGGTCGGTCCGGTCGCCGAGCGCCGGGTAGCGCGGCGGCGCCGTCGAGCGCGAAGTTGACCTTGGCCGACGTGCCCTGGAAGCGGAAGCGCTCGATCGTCTCGACGAGGTCGGTCGGCAGCTCGCGCGGCTCGACCAGCTCGAGGAACGTCCGCCGCGGGTCGAGCGCCGAGACGACGATCGTGGCGTGGAACTCGGTCCCGTCGTCGAGGGCGACGCCGGTCGCCCGGCCGTCCTTGCGTGATCACGCGCTCGACCGGCGACTCGAGCCGGATCTCCGCGCCGAACGACTCGGCGGCCCGGGCCAGCACCTGGGTGAACCCGCCGTTGCCGCCGCTTGTGGAACGCCCACGCCCCGAACTCGCCGTCGTGCTCGCCGAGCGAGTGGTAGAGCAGCACGAGCCCGGAGCCCTGCGAATACGGCCCGACCTTGGTCCCGATGATCGCCGACGAGGCCAGGTAGCCCTTGAGGATGTCCGACTCGAAGTAGTCGTCGAGGAAGTCCGCGGCGCTGCCGGTCAGCAGCCGGACGGCGTCGTGCAGCACCTTCTTGTCGAGCCGCCTGAACCGGCTGCCGAGGCTCGGCCAGCGCGAGCAGCTCCTCGGGGTCGTCGCTGAACAGGTCGGGCGGCGCCGCGTCGAGCAGCGGCTTGATGCGCCTGGCAGGACCATGCTCGACGTCGTGGTTGAACGGCGTCGTACGCGTCGGCGTCGTGCGGGCTGTGGCGCGCGATCTCCTTGAGGTTCTCGCCGTGGTCCTGGCCGAGCCAGCAGGTAGTCGCCGTTCTCCATCGGGCGCGAACGTCGACGGCATGAGGATCGGCATGAAGCCGTGCTTGACGAGCTCGAGGTCCTGGACGATGTCGGGCCGGAGCAGGCTCAGGGCGTACGAGAACGTCGTGAACCAGAAGCCCGGGCGCAGCTCCTCGGTGATGGCCGCGCCGCCGACGAGGTGGCGGCGCTCGAGGATCGAGCGTCTTGCAGGCCGGCCTTGGCGAGGTACGCGCCGTTGGTCAGGCCGTTGTGGCCGCCGCCGATGACGATCGCGTCGTAGGTCCGGTCGTCGCTTCGGAGCCCGGGGTCGCGATCGGCTCGAGGTCGCCTTCGCGGCGGTCCGAGGGTCCGTCTTGGTCGGGTGCTTCGGCATGTCAGGCGGTCCTTCGCTCGGGGTTGAACAGCGGCAGTCGGGCGACGGCCGCGTCGAAGTACTCGTAGCGGTGGTTGACCGCCGAGCTCCAGCTTGACCCGCGAGCCCGGCGACGCCCGATCGAGCGGCACGCGGGCGAGGGCGATGTGGCGCTGGAGCATCGGCGAGTACATCTGGCTCGTGGCGTAGCCGAGCTGGTTCAGCGTCGTCGTCGTAGATGTAGTACTCGTCCTGGATCGGCGTGTGGTCCTTGGGCGGGATGAGCCCGGCGCGATCGTAGATCCGGTCGTAGTCGCGCCAGTCGACGACCAGCCCGGTCAGCTTCCAGCGCGACGTCCTGTCGGCCAGCTCGCGCCGGATCGCGTCGCGGCCGATGAACGCCCGGTCGTCGGATCGTCGAGGTTCCGGACCATCCAGCCGAGGCCCAGCTCGATCGAGCGTGGTTCGATCCTCGTCGGTCCAGGCGAACCGGCTGGAGTGGAAGTCCACGTCGAGGAGGACGCAGCCCGGCCTCGATGCGGAGCCATGTACAGCGCGGTCAGCCCGAACGGCACGACGCCCCGGCCGCGGCTGGCGTCCCAGACCGCGTCCCAGACCGCGAGCGCGTCGTGCGGACGGGATCCACAGCTCGTAGCCCAGGTCGCCGGTGTAGCCGGTCCGCGATACCCGGATCGGGATGCCGGCGATCGTGTGCGTCGGCGACGCCGAAGTACGGGAGCGTGGCGACGACCGGGGTCGAGCGGCGCCAGGATGTCGCGCGACCGCGGACCCTGGACGGCCAGGACCGCCGCAGTCGTCGCGAGACCTCCTCGATGGCGACGTCGAGCCGGCCGATGAGGTCCTCGAAGTAGGCGAGGTTGGGCTCGGCGGCCGTGAGGACGAACTCGTCGGGTGCCGTGCCGGAGGACCACGCCGTCCTCGACCACGAAGCCGCGGTCGTCGCACCAGGCCGTGTACTGGGCGTGCCCGGGAGCGCAGGTCCGGATGTCGCGAGCGAGGACGCCGGCCAGGAAGTGCTCTGCGCCCCGGCCCGTGGATCCGGTACTTGAACAGCGGCGAGCTGTCGAACAGCCCGGCCGCGTTGCGGATCGCGAAGTACTCGGATTTCTCGGACATCTGGTAGCGGCTGGCGGCGCAGCGTGCTCCGACCAGTGCTCCCACAGGCCGGTCTCGTTGAGGGCGCTCGTCCGCTCGTGGAAGGGCGACGTCCTGATCACGCCCGGACGATACGAGCCGCCCGCCGGGGCGCCGATGGCGTCCCGGCGGGCGAGCCAGGCCTGCTGCCTTGGCGGCTATTCGAAGTGGAAGCTCTGGATGATGGGCATCGCCTGCGCGGCCAGGCCATCGAAGCGAGCGGTGTCCGTGCTGTAGATGGTGACCATTCCCAGGTCGCCGCCGCCCAGATCGAGGAAGATGAGCCGGGCGCGGTCACCCGCGGTGAGCCCGAACGTGTCGGCCGCATCACCGGCGCCGGACTCGGTGAGGAACACCGCGATCGGTTGCGTTTCGCCCGGGCAGACGGTCTTCCACGACGGCGACACGCCGACGTCCAGCCATTGTCCGGGATGCCCGTCGATCGTGATCGCCTTGGGTGCGCCGGCGTCGAGCGAGGGGAGGCCGCGGATCCAGTCGACGAGCCCGTTGACTGTCCGGGGAACGGACGTCAGCTCGTCGCTCTTGCATTCGGCGTTCTGCGCGGTGGCCGCGGGCTGCCAGTGCACCGTGATGTCGTGGACGGCCCGGCGCGGCTCCGACGCTCCCTGGGCCGCGAAGTCGGCCGCCGGGGTCAACGCGAACCATGCGGGAAAGTCGAGCGAGTTCGCCCAGCCGTCCGGGACGGTGTAGGTCAGGGCGCCGAAGTCGGGCTCCCATGCCAGGCCCATGCCTGGGTCAAGTCTTGGCGTGATGTACTGGGACTCGTAGGTGCCGGCGTCCAGGTCGCCCAGGCAGGTCGTATCGGGGTCCTTGCACGCCTCGAGCCACCACGTGCCAGGGACCGCTCCCAGCCGTATTGGGCAGTCGTCGCTCGTCGCCACGATCGTCAGGATCCGGCTGCTCGGATTGACCGACCATCGATACAGACCGGTATCCCCGGCGAGCATGGACCGCCAGCGGTGCCGGTCGTCTCCAGCTGGAACTGGCTGTTATTGATGTCGGACGCAACCGAGTTCAGGAAGTGGTTCTGGTTCAAGTTCGATTGGGTGATGAAGAACTGGTTGTCGGCGGTGAAGTTGATGATCGTGCCGGCCTTGGCGATGATGCCCGGCACGGCGCGCTCGCTGCCCACCCAGCGAGTGGATCGGAGGGCCGCGCCGAGGGCGCGGCGGACGACGGGATCGGCGGATGGGGACGGCGATGGCGTAGGTGCGGCTACGTCATTGTTTGGACGATTGATCAGGAGCAGCCCGCCGACGGCGATCACGAGGGCCGCCGCGACGCTGGCCAGGACAGGAAGTCGAGTCATCTTGTAGTCCTTCAGGTGCAGCCAGCGGATCGGTCGCCGCACCTGCGGCGTCGCTCCCGCGGCCTGGAGGACGGCCGCGACCACGCGATCGGGGGCTTCGTCGGGTCCCAGCTCGAGCCAGGCTCGGGCCAGTCGGTCGAAGTCACGTTCGCTGGTCATGCCATCCGTCCTTCGTGGGCGACCGGCTCCGCGTCGGCCTCGACGGCCGCCCGCAGGATCCGGGTCGCGTAGTGGAGTCGCGAGCGGGCCGTGCCGGCCGGGATGCCGAGCGTCTCGGCGATCTCGGTCAATGGCAGGCCCACGTGGTGGTGCAGCACGAAGACCGCCCGCTGCTCGAGCGGTCAGGCGTCGGAACGCCCGGTCGAGTGCGTCGCGGTCGTCGATCGACACGAACGCCATCCGGACCGGCCGGCCCGTCGACCGGCAGGACACGGACGTTCGCCGCCCACGTGCGGCGGCGCCTGGCCTCGGCGTAGCACGCGTGGATCGAGCAGGCGCCTGACCCAGGCTTCGAAGCGATCCGGGTCACGCAGGGTCGGGAGCTGGCGCCAGACGGTGATGAGGGCGCCCTGCAGGGCGTCCTCGGCGAGGACGCTGTCGCGCAGGATCCGGGCGGCGAGCGCGTACATCCGGTCGCTGGTCATGCCGACCAGTGCCGCGAACGCATCGCGATCGCCGTTCTGGGCCCGCTCGACGAGGTCTCGCACCGTCGCTCCCTCGGATAGCGACACCTTAGAGGTGCCACATCCCCATTGAGTAGCAGTGGAGACCGGAACGTTCATTGCAGCGGCCGGTTTGACCGCCGGCTCTGCGACGCCTAGGCTCCGCCCGAGGGCGCTGTGCCGCATCCGCGAGGCTGCCCGAAGGTTGGAGGGCTCGCAATGATCTGGCGGATCACCGGGATCATCCTTGGGGTCGTGGCGTTCCTGCTGGTGTACTGGCTCAGCGGGCTGGGGACACCGTCGCAGCCCAACCTGGCGTTGGCGCTCCTCGGTCGGCCTGGTCGTGGCGCTGATCTGGCCGTGGGTCATGGGGATCCTCATCGTCAGGCGCCACAGGGCAAAGCAAGGACGCCGACGATGCAGGCCGAGGTCGCCAAGCAGGTCGCCGAACAGACCAAGTCGAACCCGAGCTGAACCCGGCCGGTCCCGGTCCGGCCGGCGCCCGTCTCCTAGCGACGGGTGGATCCGCGCGCCATACGCCGGATTCGTCCCGGCCCTGCTGGTCGACGCCCCCGACTTCCGTCGGCTGTGGTTCGGCCAGACGATCTCGGTCGTCGGCGACCAGGTCACGCAGCTCGGTCTGCCGCTCGTCGCCGTCCTGACCCTCGGCGCGGACGCCGCGCAGATGGGCACTGCTGACCGCGGTCGGCCTGCTTCCGCACCTGCTGTTCTCCCTGCCGGCGGGCGTCTGGCTCGATCGCGTCCGGTCGCGGCGCCGGCTGATGATCGCGGCGGACCTCGGCCGTGCGCGCGCTCATCGGCGAGCATCCCGCTCGGCGTACGTGCTGGGCGTGCCTGTCGATGCCCCAGCTGTACGTCGTGGGCTTCGTTGCCGGGTCCCTGTCGGTCGATCTTCGACCTGTCCGTGGAACACCGTCTTCGTGTCGGTGACCGAGCGGGACCGCTACGTCGAAGCGATGGCGCTCCTCAACGGCAGCCGGTCGCTCGCGTCGGTCGCCGGCCCGACCATCGGCGGCCTCCTGGTCCAGGTCTTCAGCGCGCCGATCGCGCCCTGCTGCTCGACGCCGTCTCCTACCTCGGGTCGGTCTTCTTCCTGCGCCGGATCCGGTCACCCGAACCGCCGATCGAGGCCGAGGAGGGATCGACCCGCGCGCAGCTGCTGGCGGGCCTGTCCTTCGTGCTCAGGCGACCCGATCATGCGTCCCGACGCTGCTGTCGGTGGCGACGATCAACCTGTTCACCTTCACGTCGAGTGCGCTGTTCATGCTGTACGCGACGACGATCCTCGGAGTCTCGCCGGGCGCCCTCGGGCTGGCCCTCGGGACCGGAGCGGTCGGGGCCGTGATCGGTGCGCTCGTCGCCGACCGGATCGGCCGACGGATCGGGCTCGGCCCGGCCTACGCGCTCGGCTGCGTCATCTTCCCGCGTCGCTCCTGCTCATCCCGATCGGCCGGCCCGGGATGCCGATGCCGCTCATCCTGGCCCTCCTGTTCGGCTCGGAGTTCGGCGCCGGGCTTCGGGGTGATGATCCTCGACATCAACGTCGGCGCGATCATCTACGCCCGGACGCCGGACCGGATCCGGGCACGGGCCGGCGGCGCGTTCCGGTTCGTGAACTACGGCGTCCGCCCGATCGGCGCGCTGCTCGGCGGCATGCTCGGCGGCGCGATCGGCGTTCGCGAGGCCATCGCGGTCAGGACGATCGCTCGCCATCGGCGGCGTCCTGTTCCTGGTCGGGCTCGCCGGTCCTGCAAGCTCCACGACCTGCCGGAGGAGTCGGGGTAGGGGCCGGTCACTCCCAGCGGAACGTCCGGGCGGCGAGCAGCGACGCGCCGATCCCCCAGGCCAGCAGGATCGCCACCGATCGAGCGGCGTCGCCGTCGCCTGACCCGAGCGCCACCCGGAACGCGTCGGCGAGCGGCGGCGGCGGGCAGGATCGACGCGACGGCCGCCAGCGGTCGCGGCAGGTGCGAGACCGGCAGGACGATCCCGCCCAGCAGCAGGAACGCGATGAACAGGCCGTTGGCGATGCGCCAGCGTCGCCTCCGCCCGGAGCGCGCCGGCCATGCAGCAGGCCGAGGCCCGCGAACGCCAACGTCCCGAGCAGCAACGCGACCGACGACGAGGAGCGGCGACGCGCCAGGTCCCGGGCGCCAGCCGAGGACGGCCGCGGCGATCGGCGACGAGCAGGACGACCTGGCCGACCTCGACGGCGAGGACGCGCCAGCATCTTGGCGGTGAGCAGCCCGCCGCGGGTCAGCGGCGACCCGCCGAGGCGCTTGAGGACGCCGTAGTGCCGCTCGTAGGCGGTCGCGATGCCGAGGTTGACGAGGCTCGTCGCGATGACCGCCAGCGCCAGGCGCCCGGGCAGCAGGAAGTCGACCGGCGCGCCGGCGCCCGTCGGGAGGACCGCGACCGAGGCGAAGAACAGCAGGACCGACGACCGGGATGACGATCGTGACCAGGACGTTCTCGCCGCGACGCGCGGTCAGCCGCAGCTCCATCGCCGGCCTGGGCCAGGGTCGCCGCGACCGGGAGGCGGCTGGCTCAGCGGCCGCGCTCGACGGTTCGCGAGCCGTCCCGCTGGTCCGCGCCTGCGGCGCCGCGTCGCCCGACCAGCTCCGAGGTAGACGCTCCTCGAGGCGTCCCGCCGGCCGTCCGCAGCTCGACGATCAGCCGGTCGGCCGCGGCGCACCAGGCGGCCAGCGCCGCGACGAGCGCGGCGTCGGGCGGCGCCCGTCGACTCGATAGCGGGCGCCGTCGCCGATCGGCGACCGACGGTGGCGCCGGGTCGCCCGCCGCCAGCGACCGCGCCGAGCGCGTCGAGCTCGATCGGCGCCGAGCGGCCGATCCAGACCGGAAGCGCAGCCGCGGCGCGACCGCTCGCGGCGCAGCTCGGCCGGCCGTCCCGGACGCCACGATCCGCCCGCGGTCGAGGATCGCAGATCCGGTCGGCCAGGCGCTCGACGTCGGTCAGGTCGTGGCTCGTCAGCAGGATCGCCGCGCCCGCGTCCCGCAGGTCGGCCACGATCGCCCGGGTCGCGGCCCGCGCCTCGGGTCCATGCCGGCCGTCGGCTCGTCGAGGATCGACGACCTCGGGCCGGCCGACGAGGGCGAGCGCGAGCCCGAGCCGCTGGCGCTCGCCGCCGGACAGGCGGCGGTAGCGCGTCCGCGCCACGGCCCGCAGCCCGACCAGGTCGAGCAGCTCGTCGGCGTCGCGCGGCTCGGCGATGGAAGCGGCCGTACTGGTCGGAGCGTCTCGCGCGGCTGCGCGCGCGGGTCGATGCCGCCGCCCTGGAGCATCAGCCCGACGCGCGCGCGCAGGCGCGGGCCGCCCGTCGCCGGATCGGACCCGAGCACGCGGACCGGCCGCCGTCGGCGCGGCGGTAGCCCTCGACGATCTCGACGGTCGTCGTCTTGCCCGCGCCGTTCGGCCCGAGCAGCGCGACGAGCTCGCCCGGCCGCGACCGTCAGCGAGACGCCGTCGAGGACGGTCCGCGCCGCCGTAGCGCTTGACCAGCCCGTCGACGACGACCGCGCGGGTCGCCGCCGCGGCTCACGTGCGCGATCCGGGCGTACTGGCGCTCGAAGTCGGCGTCGGTCAGCTCGCCGACCTGGATCGAGCCGGATGACCCCGGTCCGGTCGATGAAGTAGGTCTGCGGCCGGGCGGCGACCCGGTAGGCCGTCTTGATCGCCTTGTCCGGGTCGATCGACGGTCGGCCACGTCGCGCCGTACTCGGCGACGAAGTCGCGCGCCGGGTTCGACCGGGTCGTCGGTCAGCACGCCGACGATCGCGAGCCCGTCGGCGGCGTGCTCGGCGAGCTTCGCCTCGAGCAGCGGGAACTCGTCGCGGCAGGGCACGCAGCTCGGTCCCCAGAAGTTGATGACGACCGGCTTGCCCGCGCAGGCTCGCCAGGTCGAACGGCGCGCCGTCGAGCGTCGTCCCGACGATCGCCGGTGCCGGCTGGCCGACGGCGACGCGCCGTCGGCCGCCGCCGGCCGACCGCCGACCGACGCACGAGCGACGCCCGGCGGTGGCGATCAGCCGCGACGAGCAGGGCGAGCAGGATCGGTCGACGCGGCATGGCCGGTCGCGCCGGCCTACTGGAGCGTCGGCGTCCCCGTCATCGTCGGGTGGATCGGTGCACACGAACGTGTACGTGCCCGGCCGGCAGCGCGGGACGCTCGTAGACCTTCGTCGCGACGCCGGTGAAGATCTCGCCCTTGACAGACGACGTCGCCCGACGCGTCCTTGAGCTCGACGTTGTGCGGCGTGCCCGCGTCCTGGTTGTCGAAGGCGATCGTGAACGGCTTGTCGGCGCGGCGCCGTGAACGTCGTCTCGACGAACGCGATGCCCTTGGCCGTCGACGCGTGACGTCGGCAGCCGCGGCGCCGCCGGCGTGCCGCCGGATCCGCCCGGGGCCGGACGCGACCGACCGCGGGCGGCGCGCGCCGGCGCGACGCCGCCGGCCGCGCGCTGTCCCGCCGCTGGCCGGATCCGGTCGCGAAGACGGTCGACTGGAGGACGATCGCGCCGACGATCAGCGACGGCCAGCGACGGTCGAACAGTCGCGCGGCGTCGCGCGGCGCCGGGACGTTCTCGAGATGGCCGGTCGTGTCCGCCTCGACCGTCTCGCGGTACTCCTGACGCGCGTCGGCCAGCCAGCCGACGAGCGTCGCGATCGAGCGCGATGACGCCGGCCACCAGCAGCCAGCCGCCGAACACGAGGCCGAGCGAACAGCAGCGAACACGCCCGAACGCGCCGAGGATCGGGCGGAACGACGGGCCGGGCATGTGGACGCCCGGCGGCGGGCCGTCGTGGATCGACGGCCGGCAGAGCGTCGTGGCCGTCGACGCCGATGTCGTGGTCGTAGATGCGCAGCGCCCTCGGCGCAGCCAGTAGAGCAGCGTGAGGACGAGGGCGATCGACGCCGAGCACGAGGATCAGCGCCGCCGAACACGAGCCCGAGGAACAGCAGGAACGACGCCGACCGCGGCGAAGACCGGCGCGAACGACGGTCCGGGCATGTGGATCCCGGCCGGCGTCCGCGGCGGGATCCGTGCTGCGCCGCGTCGTGCCGGCGGCGCGCTGCGCGAGCCGCGGAACGATCCGAGCCAGGACGAGCACGACGAAGACCGCCATGACCGACCGGGATGAGCGCCGATGAGCGCGCCCCAGTCGGGCGTGACGAACTGGGCGATCAGCTCGAGGATGCGCGGTCCAGATCCGTTCGAGCATCGGGTCGGTCAGCGTCAGGCGGACGGCGCGGCGGCGGCCGCGTCACTCGTCCGACGACCCGGCGACGAGGACGTAGGCCATGAGCGCCATCGCGACGCCCGAGGAAGATGAGCATCGTCGTCCCGCCGCGATCGTAGTCCGATGTGCCAGCCGCCGAGCGACGGGACGCGCCCAGTAGACGACGCCGATGACGACGAAGATGATGCCCGACGAGGGCCGCGTTGCGCGGATGGCGGAGTGGATGCATGCGATCGACTCCTAGCTCGCCGGCGTCTTGCCGGGCAGCAGGTAGAGCAGCGAGAAGAGCAGGATCCAGACGACGTCGACGAAGTGCCAGTACAGCGACGCCGCCTCGACCGCGTCGTGGTGCTTGGCCGAGAACTGGCCGGCCATGCCGCGGTAGAGCACGACCGACAGCATGATCACGCCGCCGAAGACGTGCGCGCCGTGGAAGCCGGTCAGGGTGTAGTAGGTCGTCCCGAACGTGCCCGGACGAGAGGGTCAGGCCCTCCGAGCCGAGGATGCGCGTAGTCGGTCAGCCTGCATCAGCAGGAACGACGATGCCGAGGACGAGCGTGACCGCCGATCGCCCGGATGAACGCCGGTCCGGTCGTCGCGCCGGATCGCCCAGACCGCCGATACTGGCAGGTGAACGAGCTGAGTGATCAGCAGGATCGTCGCGATGAGCACGACGAGAACCGGCGTCACGGCGGATCGCAGGCTGGAACGGCTCGCCGGTCTCCGGGTCGATCGGCGGCCACTGGGCGGCGTTCGGCCCGGATGCTGAAGTAGGCGGCGAACAGCCCGCCGAAGAACATCACCTCGGAGGTGATGAACAGGAGCATCCCGAGGACCGGGTTGCTGATGCCGCCGTGCGTGTCGTGCGGCATCGACGCGCAGCGGGCTGTGCTCGACCGGGCAGCGGCGTCGGTCGTCGGTCGGTCATCGGCCGTCGGCCGCTCAGTGCTCCGCCGTCCGGCCGTGGCGGAGCGTCGAACACCGGTCGCTCCGAGCGGATCTCCGGCAGGTGGTCGAAGTTGTAGGCGGGCGGCGGCGAGGTCGTCGCCCACTCGAGCGTGTTGCCCTCCCACGGGTCGTCGCCGGCGAGCTCGCCGCTGCGCAGCGACGATGAAGATGTTCCACAGGAACAGGCACCATGCTCGCGGCGATCGTGAACCCGCCGATCGTGGCGAGCGAGGTTCAGGTCGTTCCAGCCGGCGTCGACGAGTAGTCGGCGATCCGCCGCGGCATGCCCGGCCAGGCCGAGCTCGTGCATCGGGAAGAAGGTCAGGTTGAAGCCGATGAACATCAGCGACGAACTGGACCTTGCCGAGCGGTCTCGTTCAGCATCCGGCCGGTCATCTTCGGGAACCAGTAGTAGAACCCGGCCATGACCCCGAACACCGAGCCGCCGAACAGGACGTAGTGCAGGTGGGCGACCACCCAGTACGTGTCGTGGAGCGCGAAGTCGACCGGCACCGACGGCGCTGAACGCGCCGTTGATGCCGCCGATCAGGAACATCGTCAGGAAGCCGAGCGCGAACAGCAGCGGCGTCGTGAGCATCAGCTGCCCGCGCCACATCGTGAACGACCCAGTTGAACATCTTCACCCCGGTCGGGACCGCGATCGAGGAACGTCATGAGGCTGAAGAACGGCAGGTAGACCGCGCCGGTCGTGAACATGTGGTGGGCCCACACGGAGAAGCCCAGGGCGCCGATGCGCGGCCGTCGCGAAGATGAACGCCTTGTAGCCGAACAGCGGCTTGCGGCTGAAGACCGGCAGGATCTCGCTGATCATGCCCATCGCCGGCAGGACCATGACGTAGACCGCCGGGTGCGAGTAGAACCAGAAGATGTTCTGGTAGAGGATCGCGTCGCCGCCGACGCGACGGGTCGAAGAAGCGAGCCGCCGTAGTTGCGGTCGATGAACAGCATGATCAGGGCGCTCGTGATGACCGGCGTCGCCATCAGCACGAGGACGCGAGGTGACGAGCACGGTCCAGACCATGATCGGCATCCGGAACAGGGTCATCCCGGGCGCGCGCATCTTGAAGATCGTGACCAGGAAGTTGATGCGCGCCGAGGATCGAGCTCGTCCCGATCAGCACGAGCGCCGACGATCCACAGGTCCTGGCCCGGTCCCGGTCGCGGCCAGCGGCCGGTCCTCGGACAGCGGCGCGTAGCTCGTCCAGCCGGCCGCCGCCGCGCCGCCGGTGACGAAGCCCGAGCAGCAGCAGGATCCCGCCGAGCGGCAGCATCCAGAACGACAGGGCGTTGATCCGCGGGAAGGCCATGTCCGGCGCGCCGATCTGGAGCGGCACGACGTAGTTCCCGAAGCCCGCCAGCATCGGGATGATGAACAGGAAGATCATCGACCGTGGCGTGCATCGTGAACAGCTCGTTGTAGGTCGTGCGTCGGTCACGAACTGGAGGCCCGGCTGCGGCGAGCTCGGTCCGGACGCCGAGCGCCAGCAGCCCGCCGATGAAGAAGAAGACGAACGAGTTGATGACGTACAGGATCCCGATCTTCTTGTGATCGGTCGTCGTCAGCCACTCGTACAGCGCCGCTCCGGTAGGCGGCGGCGGCCGGCGTCAGCGTGGTCGTCGCCATCGATGCTCCTTACTGGACCGTCAGGGTGCCGGTCATCGTTCGGATGGACCGAGCAGACGAAGGCGTAGGTGCCGGCCGGCGAGCGGCCGGACACGGCGTAGGTCTTCGTCGCGACCCCGGTGAAGATCTCGCCCTTGAAGACCTCGGCCGGTCGGCGAGTCCTGGTGGATCGCGACGTTGTGCGGCGTGCCGGCGTCCTCGTTCTCGAAGTCGATCGTGAACGGCGCGTCCGGCCGGGGCCGTCGAGCGTCGTCTGGTCGTACGCGACGTTCTTGGCGACCGTGAGTCGTCGACGCGTCGCCGCTCGGGCGCCGGCTCGCCGGCGCGGCGCCGCTGGCGGCCGGGGCGTCGGCGTTGGCGCTTCGGCGATCTGCTGTCGGCCAGCCAGGCGTCGAAGTCGGGCGCGGTCAGGGCGTTGACCTCGAACAGCATGATGCCGGTGGCCGACGCCGCACAGCTCGGCGCACTGGCCGCGGAACGTCTGGCCGGCGTCCGCGTCGTCGACCGTGAAGTCGAACGTGGTTGGTCCGGCCCGGCACGACGTCGCGCTTGAACAGGAACTGCGGGACGTAGAAGGCGTGGATGACGTCCGTGGCTGACGCAGGTGACAGCTGGACCGTCCGGCCGGCCGGGACGCGCCATCCCGCCGCCGTCGCTGCGACGAGCGGGATCGGACGCTCGGCGAGGACCGTCGTTGCCGTCCGCGGCGAGGTAGTCGAACTGCCACTGGAACTGGCCGGCGACCGCCCGGATCTTGGTCGTGCGGCGTCGGCGACGTTCGCGTCGACCGCGTTGAGCGTCTGCCACGAGACGACGAACATGAAGATGCACGATGATCGTCGGGACGAGCGTCCAGACGAACTCGGCGATGTTGTTGCCGTGGGTCTGCGGCGGCAGCGTCGTCGTCGCCGGGCTTGCGCCGGTAGCGGATGACCGTCCAGATGATCAGCCCCTCGACCACGAGGAAGATCGCGACCGCGATCAGGAAGACGATGTCGTACAGGTTGCCGGATCTCGGCGCCCTGCGTCGTGACCGCGATCGGCGGATAGAGCCCGTCGAGGACTCCGGCCGCTGGCAGGACGTTCACGCCGATCCAGCAGCGATGAGGATCACGCCGATGAGCAGCGGCACCGACGGCGAGGGCGAAGATCGCGGTCTGCGAGGGGCGCGACCTGCGGGAGCTCGACATCAAGGTCCTCGAGGATGGCGCGCGCCTCGGACGGGGCGCGGCGACCGGTGAGACAGCAGGCGCGGTCGACCGCGCAGGGCCGAACCGCGGCCATTCTACCCGGAGCGCGCGCGTCTCGCGCGTCGCCGGCGCAGTCCGGCGGCGCAGCGCGACGACCGCCGTCGGCCGTTCGTGCGACGCATGCCGCGCGATGAGCCGCGATCGGCGGGCTCGATCCGTCGCGTCCGCTCGCCGGCCGCGCGCTCGGCGCCGGTCGCTGGCGCGCTGGCCGCGCCGCGGCGTCGCGCGCCCACGGCCCGGTGCCCGACCGAGCCGCCGACCGCGGCGATCGCTCGCTGCTCGGCTGGACGTTCGAGCCGCTGTCCGACGCTCGGCATCGCGGTCGCGGTCGGCTGGTGGCTGTGGGCCGTCCGCCGGGTCGACGCGGTCCACCCGGCCAACCCGTGCCGCGTCGGCGGACGGTCGGCGTTCCTGGTCGGGATGCCGGCGCTCGCCGTTCGCCCTGGTGTCGGGCATCGACGCGCTACGACACGACGCTGTTCTCGGTCCACATGGTCCAGCACGTGCTGCTGATGCTCGTCGCGGCGCCGCTGCTCGCGCTCGCGCGCGCCGGATCACGCTGGTCCTGCGGCTGTCGCTCGCCGGACGACGCGCCATCGCTGGATCCTGCCGGTCCTCCACTCGCGGGTCGTCGCGGTCATCGGCCATCCCGGTCGTCGCCTGGCTGATGTTCGCGGCGATGATGTGGGCGGTCCACTTCTCGCCGCTGTTCAACGCGTCGCTCGAGGACCCGCTGCATCCACGACCTCGAGCACGCGCTGTTCCTGACGCGGCGCTGCTGTTCTGGTGGCCGGCGGTCGCGCTCGACCCGGCGCCGTGGCGGATGAGCCACCCGGCGCGGATCGGCTACCTGTTCACTGCAGATGACCCAGAACACGTTCCTCGCCGTGCGTCGATCCTCAACGCGACCGACGCTGCTGTACCCGCACTACGCGACGCTCGTCCGGCCGTGGGGATCGACGGCGCTCGACGACCAGCGCCTGGCCGCCGGGATCATGTGGATCGCCGGCGACGTCGATCTTCCTGACCGCGATCCTGCGCCGTCGTCGCGGGCTGGATGCGGGCCGAGGCGCGCGACGTGGCGCGAGCCGACCGGCGCGCCGACGCCGAGCTGGTCGAGATCCGGATCCGCGAGCGCGCGGCTCGCCGAGCGGCTGGCCGACGAGCGCGGCGAGCGCCGGGCGGACCGAGCGCCGGCGTCCGCGCCGGCCCGGTCAGCCCTCGGGCGGGATCGGCGCCGCGAGGTAGCTCGCGGTAGCGCTCCGGGTCGACGTTGCCGCCGCTGACCACGGCGACGATCGGCCCGTCGAGCCGCGATCGAGCCCGGCCTCGCGCGGCGTGGAACGCCATCGCCGCGATCGCCAGCGCGCCCGACGGCTCGACGACGAGCCGGCTCCGCTCGGCGGCCAGCCGGACCGCGGCCGCGATCTCGGCCTCGGTGACGGTGACGATCGCGTCGAGCATGGCGCGACAGGTGCGCGAACGTCCGCGCGCCGAGCGCCTGCGTGCGCGTCCCGTCGGCGATCGTCCGCGACACGAGCTCGGCCGGCCAGCGGACGATCTCGCCGCGCGCCAGCGAGTCGCGCGCGTCGGCCGCGAGCTCCGGCTCGACGCCGATGACCCGGGCGTCCGGGCGCGAGCGCCTCGATCGCCGCCGCGACGCCGCTGGCCAGCCCGCCGCCGCCGATCGGGACGAGGACCGCGGCGACGTCCGGCAGGTCCTCGACGATCTCGAGCCCGACGGTGCCCTGGCCGGCGATGATCCGGTCGTCGTCGAACGGCGGGATGATCGCGAGCCCGCGCTCGCGCGGCGAGCTCGCTCGGCGACCTGCTGGCGCTCGTCGCTGGCCGTGCCGACGATCGACGATCTCGGCGCCGTCGGCCGCCGACGCGCTCGCGCTTGATCGCCGGCGCGTCGGACGGCATGACGACCACGGCCGGGACGCCCGAGCAGGCGCGCCGCCCGGGCGACGCCCTGGGCGTGGTTGCCGGACGAGTAGGTGATGACGCCCGCGCGCGCGCTCGCTCGGCGGTCAGCGACGCGATCGCGCGTAGGCGCCCGCGGATCTTGAACGCGCCGATCGGCTGGAGCGACTCGGCCTTGAGGAACCGGCGGTCGCCCGGCGGCCCGAACGGCACGAGCGGCGTCCGGATCGCGATCGCCGCGCAGGCGCGTCGGCCGCGGCGCGGATGTCGTCGATGCGTGACGAGCGCGCCGCGGCCGTCGGCGCCGTCGTCGCGTCATCGCTCGCGGTCGGCGATGCGCTGGCAGTCGATGCAGCGCGGCGGCCCACGGCAGCGCCTCGAGCCGCTCGGCCGCGATCGGCCTGCCGCAGCGGACGCACGGCCCGAACGTCCCGGCGTCGAGCCGCGCGAGGGCCTCGTCGACGAGCGCGCAGCTGGTGATCGGTCGCGGTCGCGCAGCGCGAGGTCGCGCTGCTGCGCGAAGACCTGGCTCGCCGCGGCGGCCTGCGAGCCGTAGGTCATCTGGCCCGGGCGCGACGATCGTCTCGCCGAGCTCGCGCGAGCAGCCGCGCGCGCTCGGCGAGCAGCGCCGCGCGGATCGGTCGTCGAGTCGGGGGCTCGCCATCGCCCGCGATGGTACGCGAGCCGTATACTCCATGGGAGTACCACGCGAGGAGGCCCGCATGGCGATCGAGATCGATCCGGTCTGCGGGATGGAGGTCGACACCACGACCAGCCAGCTCTCGCTCGAGCACGACGGCAAGACGTACTGGTTCTGCGGCAAGGGCTGCCTGCTCGAGTTCCGCGACGACCCCGAGGCGTACCTGCGGCGGACCACGAACCGTCGATGTGACGCGAGCCGTCGGCCGAAGTCGCGGTTAGTCGCACGCTGCGGCGACCCGATCTGCGATCGGGCTGGCTGACGGCGGATCCGGACCGGGCACTCCGACGGGGTCGACACCGCCGCGACCGGCCGGCCGCGTGCCGGCTGGGAGGTGGCCCATGGCGTGCTGTCAGTTCGGTGGCCCGAAGCGTCGCCGTTGTGTCGTTCGTCGTCGTCGCCGATCGGCCCTCGCTGGAAGCCGGCCGACGCTGATGCCGTGGCGCTGGGCCGCGCTCCGGGCGCTGGACGGCCGCCGGGTCCGCGGTGAGCCGCGACGCGAGGTAGACCGGGATGATCGAGAGCGACCAGCACGAGGACGGCCGCCACGTTCACGAGCGGCAGCTGGTTCGGGCGCGGATAGTTGCTGAAGATCCAGATCGGCAGCGTCTCGACGCCGGCGCCGGCCAGTGAAGTTCGTGACGATGATCTCGTCGAACGACAGCGCGAACGCCAGCAGCGCGCCGGCGAGCAGCGCCGTCCGGATCGCCGGGAACGTGACGCGGCGGAAGGTCGTGAACGTGTCGGCGCCGAGGTCCGTCGACGCCTCCTCGAGCGAGCGCGACGTCCGCCGCAGGCGGGCGATCGACGTTGTTGTAGACGACGACGACGCAGAACGTGGCGTGGCCGACGATGATCGTCGAGCAGGCCGAACGTCGAAGCCGATCGTCGCGGAACGCCGTGTTCAGGGCGATGCCGGTGACGATGCCCGGCAGCGCGAGCGGCAGGATGACGATGAACGAGATCGGTCTCGCGCCCGAAGAACCGGTAGCGCTGCGACCGCGAGCGCCAGCGAGCGAGCCCGAGGACGAGCGCGATGACGGTCGCGCCGATGCGCCGACCTCGAGCGACGTCAGCAGCGCCGCGCGGATCGCCGGCGTTCGTCGAACGCCTCGCCGATACCAGTCGAGCGTGAACGCCGGATCGGCCACGCCGGCGACCTCGCTCGCGTTGAACGAGTACAGGACGATGATCGCGATCGGGACGTAGATGAACGCGAGCGATCAGCCGCGTCGCGAGGCGCAGCGCGACCGCGCGCCAGCGCGGCACGGCCCATCAGAGCGCCTCGAACGCGCCGAGGCGCCGCGCGACGAGCAGGTAGACGAGCATGATCGTGACCGGCACCATCGCGTACGCCGCGGCGAGCGGCTGGTTGCCGGCGACGCCGACGTTGGTCGTAGACGACGTTGCCGATGAACTGCGTGTTCGACGACCAGGGTCGGCGTGATGTAGTCGCCGAGGGTCAGCGCAGAACGTGAAGATCGAGCCCGGCGACGACCGCCGGCAGGACGAGCGGCAGGACGACCCGCCGGAACGTCGATCCCGGCCGCGCCGCCGAGGTCGGCCGACGCCTCGAGCAGCGAGCTCGGGATCCGTTCGAGGCCGGCGTAGATCGGGATGATCATGTACGGCAGCCACAGGTAGCTCACGACGATCCAGACCGACCTCGATGCTGTAGCCCGGGCCCTGCGAGCCCGAACGGCGCGAGGACCCAGTTGAGCGACGCCGTTCTGGCTGAGGATCAGCGCGCCAGGCGTAGACCTTGACGAGGTAGCCCGACCACAGCGGCAGCAGGATCGACGACGAGCGAGCAGGCCGCGCATCGCGGGGCGACGCGACGCGGGCCATGTAGAAGGCGATCGGGAAGGCGACGACGATGCCGGTCGAGCGTGACCGGCGCGGCCATGACCGACCGTCCGGACCGCGATCGTCCGGTAGATCTGGCTGGTCGGCGATGCGTCTGGTAGTTGTCGAGCGTCGGTGTCGGTGACGACGTTGCCGCGTGAACGAGTCGATCGACCAGAACGACGTGACGAGGAACAGGACGCCAGCGAGCCCAGGTAGGCGATGACGAGCCAGCCGAGCGGCGCCGCCAGCAGCAGCGCGGCGAGCTGGACCCGCGGTCGGCGGTAGAGCGCCGCCGCCAGCCGCCGGGCACGGGCTGGCCGGCGGACGGCGACGGCGCTGGCCGGTCGTCAGGTCGGTCGCGGACGGCGCGTCGATCGACCGATCCGTCGGGGCCGTGATCGAGGGCCGGCTCAGCTGCCGGTGATCTCGGTCCAGGCCTTGGTCCAGGCATCGAAGTCGGTGCAGATGTCGCCCCGGCCGTCGAGGCACGTCGCCTGGTCGGCGTGTTCCAGTAGCAGATGTCCTTGAAGTACGCCTCGTCCGTCGCGTGGAACATGCTCGCAGTGGCCGGCGCTGCAGCTTCTCGGCCTCGACGCAGGCCGGCGCGCTGACCGGCGCCTCGCCGAAGTAGACGGTCGACGTCGGCGTTCGCCTTGGGCGAGATGATGTAGTCCATCCACTTGTACATGCAGTTCGGGTGGGCTTGGCCTTGACGAGATCATCCAGGTGTCGGACCAGCCCGTGGCGCCCTCCTTCGGGTGTCACGCTGGCGACCTTCTGACCGTCGCCGGCGTTGAGCGTGTTCTGCTGGTACAGCCAGGTCGTCCCGATGGCCATGTCGCCGCTCGTGAACGCCGTCGATCTCCTCGGTGGCGGTGCCCCAGTACTTGCTGATGAGCGTCTTCTGCTGTCTTGAGCAGGTCGACCGCCGCCGCGAGCTGGGTCGTCGTCGAGCGCGTACGGGTTGGTGATCCTGAGGTCGGGCTTGGTCTTCATCAGGTACAGCGCCGCGTCGGCGATGTAGATCGCGTAGTTGTAGGCCGTGACCTTGCCCTTGTACGGCGAGCCGGCGTCGAACACGACGCTCCAGCTGTCCGGGCACGGTCGTGACGACCGTCGGGTCGTACATCAGGACGTTGGCGCCGCGGCCGTGCGGGCACGCCGTAGCCGACGCCGTTGACGGTGTTGTAGGGCTGGTTCTTGAGGCCCTCGAAGACGTCCGTGTAGTTCGGGATGAGGTCGAAGTTGACCGGCGCGACGTCGCCGCCGGCGATCAGCCGCAGGGTCGCGTCGCCCGACGCCGAGACGCCGTCGTACTGGCCGGTCTTCATCAGCTGGACCATGTTCGCCGAGTCGAGGCCGACCTTGACCGTGACCTTGCAGCCGGTCGCCGTCTCGAACGGGGTGACCCAGTCGTAGCCCTGGACCTGCTCGCCGCCGGTCCCGCCGACGACGTAGCCGGCCCAGGCGACGAGGTTGAGCTCGCCCTCGCCGTCGCCGACCGACGCCGCGGCGCTGCGCCGGCAGCCGCCGCGCCGCGCCGGCGGCGCTGGCGGCCGAGCTGGCCGCCGCTGCGCGGCGGCCGACGCCGACGGCGCTGGCGCTCGCCGTCGCTCGACGACAGGCGCCGACGAGCGATCGCCGCCGGTCGCGGCCAGCGCCATCGATCCTTCGTGTCCGCATCGTCTGCTCCTCCTCCAGGTATCACGCCCCGTCCGCGACGGGGAGTTGGTGCTGTCGCTTCCAGATCGAGGCGGACAGCCTTGCCCTGCTGCGCGAGCGCCTCGGTCGAGGACGTCGACGAGGTTCTGCTGGGTGACGACGAGCTCGGCGCCCGCGTCGAGCGCGACGACGTAGCGCGTGTCGGGTCCGAGGTAGACGACGTCGCGGATCGCGCCCGGCGCCGACGTCTCGTCGGCGCCCGACGGCGCGTCCGGCGTCCGCCGAGGCGGATCTTCTCGGGCCGGATCGTGAACGTGCCGGCCGCGCCGACGATCGCTCGCGGCGACCTCGCCGCGGAGCAGGTTCGACGTCCCGACGAAGCCGGCCACGAACCGCGTCGCCGGCCGCTCGTAGACCTCGGCCGGCGCCCCGACCTGCTCGATCCGGCCGCGGTTGAACACCGCCAGCCGGTCGCTCATCGTGAGCGCCTCCTCCTGGTCGTGGGTCACGTAGATGAACGTGATCCCGACCTGCTGCTGGATCGCCTTGAGCTCGATCTGCATCTCCTCGCGGAGCTTGAGGTCGAGCGCGCCGAGCGGCTCGTCGAGGAGCAGCACCCGCGGCCGGTTGACGAGCGCCCGGGCCAGCGCGACGCGCTGGCGCTGGCCGCCGGACAGCTGGCTCGGCTTGCGCCGCTCGTAGCCCTCGAGGCGGACCATCCGCAGCGCCTCGGCGACCCGCGCCGCGCGCTCGGCCTTCGGCGACCTTGCGCGACCATCAGCCCGTAGCCGACGTTGTCGCCGACCGTCATGTGCGGGAACAGCGCGTAGTCCTGGAAGACCGTGTTGACGTCGCGGTCGAACGGCGGCACGCCGGTCACGTCCGCGCCGTGGAGCAGGATCCGGCCGGCGGTCGGCAGCTCGAAGCCGGCGATCATCCGCAGCGTCGTCGTCTTGCCCGAGCCCGACGGCCCGAGCATCGAGAAGAACTCGCCGTCGCGGACGTCGAGGTCGACGCCGTCGACGGCGACGACGTCGCCGTAGTCGCTTCTCGACGCCTTCGAGCCGAACGGCCACGCGCCGGCGGCGGCCGGCATCGGGGCGGTCGCTCGGCTGTCGAGTCGGGATCGTCAAGCAGGACCGCTCGGAGCCGGGTCGGGGCCGATCTGGACGGTCACGCTCCGGCGCGCGCTCGGTGCGGGTCGCCGCACTCTGCCGTGCCTCGCCCGGAGCGTGTCAGCTGAGCCGGCGGCCGTTCCGGGTGCGCGCCCGGCCGGCGAGCCGATCGGCGCCGCTTCGCGCAACAATGGCCCGGATGCCCCGCCTCGCGCCCCGATCGACCGCCGTCAGTGATCCCGCCGGCTCGTGCGCGCGTCGGGCGCTGGCACTCGCGCCTGTGCCGGCCTGCTCGGCGCGTGCGAGGCCGGTCCCGCGCCCGCCGACGCCGCCCACCGAGCCCGGGCTCAGGCGCCCCGCGCGAGGTCAACCTGATCGCCAAGGACTACTCGTTCCTGCCCGACGCCCTCGACCTCATCCCGGGCGAGACGGTGCTCCTCCACGTCGTCAACGGCGGCCTCGAGATCCACGAGGCGGTCATCGGCGATCAGGCCGTCCAGGACGCCTGGGAGGTGGCCGAGGCGGCAACCGTCGGTGCGCCGCCGGGCCCGACGCCGGTCGTCAGCGTCCCGCCCGACGTGTCCGGCATCCGGATCGTCGTCGCAACCGGGCAAGCGGGTGGACCTGGTCGGATCGATCCCGGCCGACGCGTCGGCGCCGGGCGCGCCGGCGTGGATCGTCGGCTGCCACATCCCGGGCCACTGGGACCGCGGGATGCACATCCCGGTTCGCTGGTCGAGCGGCTGATCCTGAGCCCCGAATCGTCGGGCTCGGACCCGCCAGTCGCGCAACTACGCCTCCACGCTCGCTGGTGGTACGCTCTTTGCCCCGCCCAGCCGGGATGCACGCTGACGAGTGACAACCTCGAGGAGGACCCTGGATGGCTTATGTGATCGCCGAGCCGTGCATCGACGTGCTCGACGTGTCGTGTGTGTCCGTCTGTAGCAATACGTAACTGAACGAAGTACAA
>ERZ1370068.1644-contig-11554_pt1 | contig 31342 bp, 45 predicted proteins | sample MGYA00561227_ERZ1370068 | MGnify/ENA primary metagenome ERZ1370068 (study PRJEB38410, sample SAMEA6850437) | metagenome | study: Metagenomic assessment of the ecological functions of the soil: analysis of the soil microbiota associated with the...
CATCCTCGAGGGGGAAGTGGCGAATCCCGCCTCCTCCGGCGGGCTGCTACTTCCACCCGCGCTGCCCGCACGCGATCGAGGTGTGCCGGACGCAGGCGCCGGCCTGGCAAGAGATCGCGCCCGCCCACTTCGTGAGCTGTCACCGCGCCCACGAGCTCCGCCTGGCCGGCGTGGAGTGAGGTGGCCTGGGCTCCGATCGCGCCCGGTCCCGTGAATTCTAGGTGACGCGCCGCCGTCCAATCGACGAGCCGGCCCTCCCGGTCCCGTGGGCCTCATGCCGATAGCCGGTGTAGGATCGAATCCATGCTCCCCCTCTCCGCCCCCGGATCCTCGTGGCCGGGGCTGCCGCTCATCGCGGCGGCCCTGCTCTTGCTCGGCTGCGAGCAGGGCGCGGGGCCCGCGGCGGCTCCCACCTCCGAGGCTCAGCGCCAGCCGCCTCGGCCGGTGCGGCTCGTGCCCGCGGTCGAGCAAGTGACCGAGCGGAGGGTCAGCGCCACCGGCACCCTCGCGGCCGACGAGCAGGTCGTGCTCGGCACCAAGGTGGCCGGCCGGATCGGCGAGCTGCTCGTGGATCTCGGCAGCCGGGTTCGCCGCGATCAGACGGTCGCTCGACTCGACCCCACCGACGCGCAGCTCCGCGTGGACCAGGCGGTGGCGGCGCTCCAGCAGGCGCGGGCCCGGCTCGGCCTGTCGCCGGAGGAACGGACGACCGCGTGGACCCCGAGCAGACTTCCCTCGTGCGGCAGGCTCGGGCGGTGCTGGACGAGGCGCGGCTCACCCGCGATCGGACAGAGCGGCTCTGGAAGCAGGAGCTGATCGCGCAGGCCCAGCTCGATACCGCGGTGTCCTCGATGGCCGTGTCGGAGGCCCGCTATCAGGACGCGATCGAGGAGGTTCGGAACCGACAGGCCATGCTCCTCCAGCGGCGCTCCGAGCTCGAGCTCGCGCGACAGCAGCGCGCCGACACCGTGGTGATCTCGCCGATCGAAGGCGCGGTGAGCGAGCGGCGGGCCTCGGTGGGAGAGTACCTCGCCGCCGGAGGTCCGGTGGTCACCCTCGTGAAGCTCCATCCCCTCCGGCTCCGGCTCGCCGTGCCCGAGCGCGACTCGACGGCGGTGCGGGTGGGGCAACCCGTGGTCGTGACCGTGGAAGGCGTGGCGGGTGAGCACCGCGGGCGCGTCGCGCGCATCTCGCCCGCCATCAGCGAGCAGAACCGGACCCTCCTGGTGGAGGCCGAGGTGGCCAACGAGGGCGCGGCGCTCCGGCCGGGCGCCTTCGCCCGGGCCGACGTCGTCCTGGCCGGTGACCTCCGCGTGGTCACCGTGCCCGCGACCGCGATCGTGACCTTCGCCGGCGTTGAGAAGGTCTTCACGGTGGACAAGGGACGCTCGGCGGAAGTGCGGGTGACGACCGGGCGCCGCCTGGGCGACCGGGTGGAGATCGTGTCCGGCCTCGCGGCGGGCACCCCGGTGGTCGGCATGCCCGGCAACCTGACCGGCGGGCAAGCGGTGGCGGTCCAGCCCTAGGGCATGCAGAAGCTCGCCGAGGTCTGCATCCGCCGGCCGGTGTTCGCGGCCATGCTCGTGCTGTCCCTCGTGGTGGTCGGCGCCGCTTCGTACGCCCGTCTCGGTGTCGACCGCTTCCCGGCCGTGGACCTGCCCACGGTGAGCGTTCGCACCGAGCTCAGCGGCGCCTCGGCCGAGGAGGTGGAAAGCCAGGTCACGCGCGAGATCGAGCAGGTAGTCAATACCGTGCAGGGGATCCGCGAGCTGCGCTCGATCTCCGGTCCCGGCCAGTCCATCGTCATCGTGGAATTCGAGCTGCGCCGGAACATCGACGTGGCGGCGCAGGACGTCCGCGAGAAGGTCGCTCTCGCGATCCGGAATCTCCCGCGAGACACGAAGGCGCCCATCATCGCAAAGTTCGACAACGACCAGGCGCCCTCCTCACGGTGGCGGTGGCGGGCGACCGGCCGCTGCGCGAGCTGACGGAGCTGGCCGACAAGGTGGTCAAGGTCCAGCTCGAGCGCTCCTTCGGGGTGGGCGAGGTGCGGCTGGTGGGCGGGCTCAATCGCGCGATCAATATCTGGGTGGAGGCGGATCGGCTCGCCGCCTACCAGCTGCCCATCACCGCGGTCCGCGACGCGCTGGTGCGCCAGAACGCGGACATGCCGGGCGGCAACGTCACCGCGGGGCTCCGCGAGTCCTCGCTCCGCACCGTCGGGCGCGTGGCCGACCCGAAGGCCTTCGACGACGTGGTCATCGCCACCGTCAACGGTGCCCCCATCCGGGTGCGCGACGTCGGCCGCGCCGAGGACGGGACGGCCGAGCAGCGCTCGGTGGCCCGCCCTCAACGGCGTGCCCAGCGTGATCCTCGAGGTACGGCGGCAGTCGGGGAGAACACGGTGGCGGTTATCGAGGCGGCCAAGCAGAGCCTCGCCCGCCTCGCCGGACAGATTCCCGCCGACGTGCGCCTCGAGGTGATCCGTGACCAGTCGCGCTACATTTACGCGGCCCTGCACGAGATCAAGATCCACCTGGTGCTGGGGTCGATCCTCGCCTCGCTGGTGGTCCTCCTCTTCATGCGCAGCTGGCAGTCCACCATCATCGCCGCGGTGGCCATTCCTGCTCGGTGATCTCGGCGTTCGGCACGATGTGGATGCTGGGCTTCACCCTCAACAGCGTGACCATGCTGGCCCTCGTGCTCATGGTCGGCATCGTCATCGACGACGCCATCGTCGTGCTCGAGAACGTCTTCCGCTTCGTGGAGGAGAAGCGGATGACGCCATTCGAGGCCGCCAAGGCCGCCACCGCCGACATCGGGCTCGCGGTCATGGCCACCACCTTCAGCCTGGTGGTGATCTTCCTGCCCGTCTCCTTCATGTCCAGCGTGTCGGGCCGCTTCCTCTACCAGTTCGGCGTGACGGCGGCGGTGTCGGTGCTGGTCAGCCTGCTGGTGTCCTTCACCCTCACGCCCATGATGAGCGCGCGGATGATCCGCGCCGGCGCGACGGGCGGCGCCCACGGCCACGCGGAGGTCGCCTCCCCGCCGCGGCTTCTATGCCTGGCTCGATCGTGGCTACGCCTTCTCCCTGCGGCAGTCCATGCGCTATCGCTGGGTGGTGGTGGCGATCTCGTTCGCGACCATCGCGGCCACCTGGCCGATCTACGGCTGGGTCAAGCAGGAGTCACGCCCACCGACGTGGACGAGAGCGAGTTCGAGGCGACCATCAACGGTCCGGAGGGCATCTCGATGCCCGCGATGGACGAGGCGGTCCAGGCCATCGCCGATGAGATCCGCGCCGTGCCGGGAGTGCGGCACGTCCTCATCACCGCGGGCGGCGGTTTCCTCGGGCGCATCAGCCAGGGCAGCATCTACGTGCGCACGGCCCCCCACGACGACCGGACGTTCGGTCTCGCCCGGCTGCTGGCGCGAGACGCTCCAGGGTCACCCGCTCGGGGCCTTCCGCGGCAACTACAACCAGCGCGAGGTCATGCAGCAGGTGCGGCTCCGGATGCGGAAGTTCCGCGACTTCCGGATCCTCGTGCGCAATATCCCCGGTTTCAATATCGGGGGCGGCAGCTTCGACATCGACTTCGTCCTGCGTGGTCCCGACCTCGAGGCGCTGTCGCGCTACGCGGAAGAGCTGCGCACCCGGGCCATCGCCCTCGGCGGCATCGCCGACCCCGACACCACGCTCCGGCTCGACCGGCCCGAGCTCCGCGTCCGCATCGACCGCGAGCGGGCGGGGACCTCCGCGTGGACACCGAGCAGATCGCCACCGCGCTACGCCTCATGGTGGGAGGCGACACGGAGGTGTCGCGCTTCCGTGACCCCGGCATCGACGAGGACTACTACGTGCAGCTCCGCCTCAGCGAGAAGGATCGCGGCGACCTCGGCACGATCTCGCGCCTCTTCGTCTCCCGCCAGGGCGGCGATACCGGGCCGGGCAGCCTGGTCCGCCTGGACAACCTGGTGCAGATCGCGTCCGGGTTCACCGCCTCCCGCATCGACCGCTCCGACCGGCAGCGCGAGGTCCGCCTCCGCGCGGTGGTGCTTCCCGGCTTCGGCCAGGCCGACCGGATCGCCGCGCTGCGCGGCGCGGTGGCGGAGATGCGCCTGCCGGCCGGCTATAGCACCGCCATCTCCGGGCGTGCGCGCGAGCTGGAGCGGACCTTCACGGAGTTCCTGTGGGTGTTCTTGCTCTCCGTGGTCTTCATGTACATGATCCTCGCCGCCCAGTTCGAGAGCCTCATCCATCCCCTGACCATCCTGCTCTCCCTGCCCCTGTCGGTGCCCTTCGCCCTTCTCTCCCTCTGGTATACCGGCAATACGCTCAACCTCTACTCCGCGCTCGGCATCCTCGTCCTCTTCGGGGTGGTGAAGAAGAACGCGATCCTGCAGATCGACCACATGAACAGCCTCCGCGCGAGGCCTGAGCCGCGAGGACGCGATCATGGTGGGCAACCGGGATCGGCTGCGGCCCATCCTCATGACCACCCTGGCTCTGGTGGCCGGCATGCTGCCGCTCTGGGCGGGGACGGGGCCGGGCGCCGAGGAGCGCCGGGCCATCGCCGTGGTCGTGGTGGGTGGCCAGACGCTCTCCCTCCTGCTGACCCTCCTGGTCACGCCGGTCGCCTACTCCATCTTCGAGGATCTCGCCCGCGCGCTCGGCCGGGTGCCCGAGTTCTCCCGCCGTGGATCCGGTTCTCCGCTTCCGCCGCTGGCGCCGGGGTACCGCCGAGCGATCCTGATCGGTAGGTCGATCGCTTCGTCGCCATCACACTCGCGCGAGGTGACCGTGCCGGTCCCGACGCCGGCGAGTCTCCTGCTCCTGGGACTGGGCTTGCTGGGCGTGAGTATCCTTCCCGTGATTCGCGATCGGTGGTCGGCCTAGGCGGCAAAGCGGCGCGCCTTCGCCTCGCCTAAGCCTCACCCCCAGAGGGGGTAGCCCGATCAGGGGCTACCCCCTCTCAGCTCATCCGGGCTCCTGGGCTGGTTGGATCGGCTTCGCGTGGGTGGTCACGGCCGTCTCGAGCGCCTCGCCGAACTTCCTCTCACCGCCTGTCCAGCGCGGCATCGATGAGCCGCTGTTCGTCGGATCGAACGACTGAAGGATGTCGTTGGCGGCCGGACGCTTCTGTCCTTCACGGCGCACCCCGATCTTCATCCGCGGAAGGGTGTCGGTCTGAAACGCTTCAGCACGGAGCGGACCCCCGATGCCCGCCGTCGCCGCCCCGAAGCCGAAGCTTCAAGGTGCCGAGCGGCAAGTCGTTATCGTCGAAGACGAGGAGGCAGCGCTCCGGTCCGATCCCGAGGCGATCCCGTGAGGCCCGGAGGGCCGGTCCAGAATCATTCATCGTGGTAGTGAGCTTGACGAGGCAGACGGACCGGGAGTCCAGCTCGCCCCGCGCGATGATCGCGGTCCCCTCCGTCCTCAGGTCGCATCCATCGCGCGCGCGAGGCGGTCTACGGCAGCTTGCCCGACATTGTGAGGGTAGCCGCGAAGCGGCCGCCGGGATTGCCCAGCCCCACGATGATCCAGCTGGGGGCCCACTCGGGAGAGGGCTTCCCCGCGGAAGTGCTCGAGCGGCTCCTCCGGAGACCGCGACCGAGGCCGCCGCCGAGGGCACGTTGAGGAGCGAGCAGGTATCGCAGAACCCGTTCTTCCGGCAGTTGTCCCGCCAGCACGCCACCGTCGCCGAGCGCGAGCATGATCCGGAAGAGATGGTCGGCAGTATTCGAGCCCTTGAGCATCACAAGATCCCCGGGCCGGAGGGCGTCGTGGAGAAAGTCGGACGCCGCCTTCACGGTGCCGAAAGCATGAAGCCGCTCGCCCCCTGGACGGGACTTCGCTCGCATGGCGGAAAACGCCCGGGGGCCCACGAAGCAGAACGAGATCGGAGACCGCGAGGGCCTGGCGGGCCACGCCGGCATAGACATTGTCGGTGCTGGCGCTGTCCGAGATCGTGCCCATGATGAGCACTTTCCGTGCGGCGCGCGCCTGGCGCAGGAAGTCCAGCGCGGGAGCGATGGTGGTCAGGAGGCCTTCCAGTCGTCGCGGATGAAGGTGACGCCGTCCGGAAAGGCCGCGGGACTCATGCGTGCACGGAAGGCTCGACATCCCCGAGCGCGCGGGCCGCGTCGGCGAGGGGGATTCCCTGGGCAAGACCCACCGCGACCGCGGCGAGCGCCGCGGATACCCAGTGGGTGCCGCACAGCTGAGTCTGAACCGCGGACGGTCTGCGTGCCGTGCACGACCGTGAAGGCGAGGCGGTCGGGCCACGCGGCCGCGATCTCCTCGGCGCGCACGTCCGCCCCCGGCTGGAGGCCGAAGGTGAGGACGCGGCCCCCAAAACTCGCACGCATGGCGAGGACCCTGGGATCGTCCGCGTTGAGGACGGCCAGCCCGTCCGAGGGCAGGGCCCGAACGAGCTTGATTTCTCCGCCGCGATCGCGTCCAGCGAGCCATAGGCGCTGTGGTGATCGGTCGCGACGCTGGTGATCACGCCGACGTCCGGTCGGAGGAGGGCCAGCGAGGCGTCGATGGCCCCCGGCGCCGGCGCGCCGACCTCGAGGACGGCGAACCGATGGTGAGCGGTGAGCCGCCCGATCGCCCCCGCGAGGTCGTGAAGCTCGTTTCCGGAGCCGCTGCTCTTGACCACCGGGGACCGGGAGGCAAGCACCGCGCTGATCAGATCCTTGGTGGTGGTCTTTCCCACGCTGCCGGTGACGCCGATGAAGACCGTGCCCGCGCTATGCCGGCGCCGGCGATGGGCTCTCCGGATGGACGCGCGAATCTGGGCGGGCAAGACGAGACGGTCGTGCAGGCGCCCGACGAGGGCCGGAAGCCGGGCCAGCTGTGGATCTCGGGGACCATCGGCACGAAGCGCCGCACGAAGCGGGTGAGACGGAGGACGGTGGGATCGGAGCTCACGAGGATGCCGTCGGTGTCGCTCCCGGAGCCCTCGTCACGGCAACCTCGGCACGCCGGGCCTCACGAATCTGGCTGAGGACACGCTCGAACGCCTGGGGGTAGACTCCTCGATGATGGCGCGGTCCTCCTCGGAGAATGGCGCCAGCACCCGCTCCTTGTCGGAGCGGGCCGGGCCGGCCCGCTTCACCCCGAGCTTCACGCGCCGGAACTTATCCGTCTGGAATGCTTCGAGGATGGAGCGCACGCCGAGATGCCCGCCGTCGCCCCGTTCGCCCGCGCGCGCAGGGATCCCAGCGGGAGGTCGAGGTCGTCGTAGATCAGGATGCAGTGGGCGGCATCGAAGCCGAGGCGCTGCCCCAAGGTCCGCAGCGCTGGACCCGAGTGGTTCATCCACGCGGTGAGCTTGACCAGGCGGACCGGCTCACCGTCCCAGTCGCCCGCCGCGATGTGGGCGCCCTCCTCCGGGCTCCAGCGCGCGCCGAGCTTCTCGGCGAGGGCGTCGACCGCGGCGTGGCCCACGCTGTGCGGGGTATTGGCGAGGGCGGGATCGGGGTTGCCGAGTCCCACGATGACCTGGAGGTCGCTGGCTCCCGCGCGGACATGTCCGCCGCGCGCCGGGGGGCATCGGCGACGACGGGGACGAGCTCGCCCGACGCGGGCTCGGAAGGAACCGCGACCAGCGCGCAGGTATCGCAGAAGGCCATGCGGCCGCAATTCGATTGCCAGCACGCCACCTTCGTCGAGCGGGCGAGGAGTATCCGCACGAGATGATCGGAGGTATTGGAGCCCTTGAGCACCACGAGGTCGCCGGGCCGGAGAAAGTCCATGAGAAAAGCGGTGGCGGCCTTGACCGATCCGAATGCCCGCACGCGGTCTCCCGTCGCCCCCTTCTTGGCGCGTAGCGTGAAGAAGGCGCCCGGACCCACCGCGCAGAGAAGGTCGACCTCCTCGAGTGCTTGGCGGGCCACCCGCGTATAGATCCCGTTATTGCCGGGGTGGTCGGAGATGGTGCCCAGGACAAGGATCTTCCGTGCCGCCCGCGCGCTCCGGAGAAATTCCAGCACCGGCGGAATCGTGCCGAGCGAAGCTTTGAGATCGTCGCGAATGAAGGTCACCCCATCCGCGAGCTCCACCGGGTTCATCCGGCCCTTGAAGGGCTCGACCTCGCCGATGGCCTTGGCGGCATCGGAGAGGGGAATGCCGAGCTCGAGCCCTACCGCGACGGCGGCGAGGGCGGCGGAACCCAGTGGGTCCCGCAGAGCTGGGTGCGCACGGGAACTCGCTCGCCGGCGTGCACGAGGGTGAAGGACAGCCGGTCCGGCCAGGCCCCCGACACCTCCTCGGCGCGAAGGTCCGCCCCGGCCGACAGGCCGAAGGTACGGATGGGGCCGGCATGCCCTCGCGCATCGCGAGCACGCGCGGATCGTCCGCATTGAGGATTGCGACACCATCTGGAGGGAGCGCCCTGACCAGCTTGCCCTTCTCGGCGGCGATGGCCTCGACGGAGCCGAACGCGGTGTAGTGGTCGGTGGACACGCTGATCACCACCCCGATTCGGGGGCGGAGCAAGGCAAGAGGCTTGTCGAGCGAGCCGGGACCGTCGTTGGCGCCGACCTCGACGACCCGAACTGGTCGTCGGGCCGGACGGAGAGGACGTTCGCGGCGACGTCGTGCGCGTAGTTGCCGGATCCCCGTCCCACGTGGCGCGCGCAGGCGCGTGGCGAGCACGGCGGCGGTCAAATCCTTGGTCGTGGTCTTGCCCGCGCTCCCGGTGACCCCGATGAAGACGGTGTCACGGACCTTCGAGCGATGCAGGCGCGCATAGTGCCAGAAGCCGACCTCGTAGGCGGGGCGAAGGATGCGCCAGAACACCCACTTGACCAGCCGGACCGGTGACGCCATCGCCCTTCTATTCTAGGGCAGGGACGCGAAGCGAGTCGAGACAGAACGAGGGGTCGCGCCCTCCCCACACTCCACAAAGAGCCGGCGCTTGGCATTTCCTACCTATGAGGCCCTGCGAACGCGGGAGGACGACCGCGGGCCGCGGGGTCCATTCGGCCCTCTAGTTCGCCATGACGAATCGCGTTCGTCAGGACCGCGGTCGCGGCCCGTAGTGAGGTGGCGGCTCGCCGCGCTCGCGGGCGCCCAGGTCGGGGCCCGCGCCCGTGAAGCCGTCGTTGAAGTTGGGCAGGCGCACGCCGGCGTCGATCCCCTTCGAGCGCGGATGCAGGGTCAGGTCGGCGGGCGCCGGCCGGAGGGTAGTATGGCTACTTGGGATCTCCACCGCGGGCTCGAAGATGGGCTCGGAGAGCTGGATGCCGTGATGCTCGAACGGCGTTCCCGAGCGCAGCGACTCCAGGCTCGCCCAGGTCGCGTCGAAGCGGAAGGTACCGCGCGGGAACCAGCCGTTCCAGTCGAACTGGCTGTGGCGGATGCGGGTGGCGAAGACGACCGTCGCCGTTGCCTTGCCCTCCGGCCGTCCCTTGCCCACCACCACGTTGTTGAAGACGCGGATATTCGACACCGAGCCCTCGTACTGATACCAGGCCAGCCCGGACTTGACGCTCGTATTGTGCAGGATGAGGCGCCGCTGGGATCGTTGTTCATCTTGTATGGGCTGCGGGCGGCATTGTAGATGACGTTGCGGAAGGCATAGGCGGGCCCCCAGATCGGCTGGAAGCTGATGCCGCTCGCCACGTTGGTGAACCGGTTCCGATACGCGCGCACGTTGCGCTCAGCCAGGTCCAGGCTCGATGCCGTCATCGCCGCCCCAGAGCACGTCGTTGCCGAAGAAGTCGATCCCGCGGTTCGGCTCCGCGTACCAGTCGCGGCTGATGTCCATCGACGCCCCTCGCGATAGCCGCGGTCCATTCCCAGGAATCGCCGAATCCGGACAGCACGTTGTGGCAGACGACGTGACCACTGCCTCGCACCACGATTCCCTCGAAGTTCCACACGCCTCGATCCGTGTTGGGCCAGACCACCTCGCGGCCCTCGAGGACGTTGTCGCAGATGGTGAGGTCGCGATTGCGGTGGCCTCGAATCGCAGGTCGTCGCCCAGCTCGCCGGCGGCGTTGATGCCGTTGATGACGCGCGTCACCACCGTACGGCGGATGACCACGCCCTCGGCATCCATCACGCGCATGCCCCAGACGCTGCCCGCGACGGTGAGCCCCTCCACCGTGACGTACGAGCCCCGGATGGTGAGGCCGGCGCGCGCCCCCGGCGCGCTCGATCACGACCCGCTGCGCATCCTCTCCCGCGCAGGACGATCGGGTTCGCGCGCGTTCCGCTCCGCTCGATCGTCACCGGCCCCGCGTACTGGCCCGGCGCCAGCGTGATGACGTCTCCCGGCCGCGCGCTCGCCAGCGCGCCGCGGAGCGCCTCCGCCGACGCCACCGGCACCGGCCGCGGGGCCGCGGGGGCGGCGGGCGGAAGCGCGTGTGGACGTCGTCACCGCCCGAGTGGCGCCGCCGCCGTCCGGATCCTGAACCTCGACGCGCACCTCGTAGGTGGTGCCGGGCAACGAGGTCGACGATGCGCCCGCGAACTGTGGGCGGACGGTAAAGCCGATCCGGTCGTCGGTGCCGCGGCCGCGGCAAGGTCCGGTCGCACGCGGAAGAGCGGCAGCGCCTCGCGCCAGGCTCCTCCGGGCTCGCGGTAGGTGACGGTGGCGATGGCGTTGTAATTGTCATCGCCCTCCACCGCGGGGAGAGCCCGAGTGGCAATGGAAGGTCGGGGATCGACCTCCAGGGCACCCACGACGATGGCGGAGCCACCGCGGCGGGCGTGGGCGGCGGCAGGGCGCCCCGGCGGGCGGTCGGATCGGGGCTTCCGCCTGGGCGCAGGCAGCGAGCAGGCAGGCGGTAAGGCCCAGGGCCGCCGCGCGGCGGGCGGCGCGGCCGCCTCGACTCGAGCTCATGATCGACCTCCGAGGCGAATGAGTGCCAGCTCCAGCCAAGGCGATCGTGCGCCCACGCGCGCGTAGGTGTCAAGAATGGACACGGAGCCTGGGACCAGGTTCAGTGCCGGAGTGAGTCCGACAGGAGTACAGTAGTGACAGACGGGCGGCGGGAAGCACGTGCCGGAAGGCCTCGTCACGAGCCATGGCGCCTGATCGGGAAAGCACCGCGATGGGCAACGCGGCCAACCGGCGGCAGGCGGATTACTCGACCCTCGACAGGGCCCTCCGTGAGCTGGCGGCGTCCGGCTTCGTCGACCACTTCCGCGTGAGCGACGGTGCGCTGCGGTCGATCGACAGCGGGAGGAGATTCCGCGCGGTCGAGCTGGTGATTCGCGAGTACCACCGGTTCGAGGGGGTCTCGGACCCGGACGACATGTCCATCGTCTACGGGATCGAGGGTCAAGGTGGTGTCCGCGGCACTCTGGTCGACGCCTACGGGGCCTACGCCGACCCGGCGGTGAGCGCGTTCCTCGAGGGTGTCCCGATGCGCGGTCAGTCGGAGCGGGCGAGAGCGGATCGACGCCCGAGTGAAGCCTAACGATGAGGATGAGGAGAGCACGATGTTCCATCACCTGTGGATCGCCCCGCTCATTGCCCTGGCTCCTCACTCAGATCGCCGCCATCGCCACGTCCGTTTACTTGCACCGGGCGCTCGCGCACCGCGCGCGCTTCGGCTGCATCCGGTCACGGACGTATGCTGTCGGGTCGTGCTCTGGCTCACCACGGGCCAGAGCCGCCGTGAGTGGGTCGCCGTGCACCGGAAGCACCACACCTTCACGGATCGGGTAGGCGACCCCCACAGTCCCCGGCTCTTTGGCTTCTGGCATATCCAGTTCTGGAACGTCACTACTACGCGCGGGAAGCGCGCAATCCCGAGACGATCCGGATGTTCGCGCCGGACATCGCGGAGGACTGGCTGGATCGCACGGTCTTCTCCCGGGGCCTGGCTGGGCTCGCGCTGGGAATTGCCCTCCTGTGCCTGGTGTTTGGCGTGTGGGTCGGCCTGGCTGCCGGGCTGGCGCACGCCGTCCTGTACGTCTTCGTGCTGGCGCTGCTCATCAACGGGCTCGGGCACTGGCGGGGCGAAGAATTTCGACAATACCGCCTATAACTCCAGGGCGCTCGCCTGGCTGACCGGCGGGGAGAGCCTGCACAACAATCATCATGCCCACCCACGCACGGCGAAGTTCAGCATGCGGCGGTCCGAGTTCGATCCATCGTGGGTGGTGATCCGGATCCTCGCCGCGATCAAGCTTGGTGGAGATCGTGGGCGTGCCGGTGCGGGCCCGCCGGCATCGGCAACGACGGTGTGACGGTTCGATGACGTAGTGGCGACGGTCCGAAGGGTCGCGGAAACTCAGCGGCAATGCCAACCAAGAACACCGGCCTCGAACACGTCCTCGCCTCGCTCCAGGTCCAGCTGGAGGCCCTCCGCGACCACGAAGCCGGCGCCCGGGGGACGGGACCCCGAAGGCCTGCGCAAGATGCGCGTGGCCGTCCGCCGGCTGCGGGCCATCCTCCGGGCGAGCCGCCCGCTATTCGAAGCGAAGTGGGTGAAGGGGCTCCGTAGCGAGCTCGACTGGCTCGGAACCGTTCTCGGCGAGGCGCGCGACCTGGACGTGCTCCGGGGGTCCCTGGGTTCCGAGATCGCTTCCCTGGGGGCGCCGAGCGGACGGCCGGCCAGCGCCTGCTCCGCCGGCTCGAGGCCGACCGCGCCAGGGCACGAGGCGCCCTGCGCCGAGTGCTCGATAGCCCGCGCTATGCCAGACTCCTGGCGCGCCTGACGGGCGCCCTGGCCGCCCCTGGCGGTCCCGGCGGACGACGCTCGCCCTCGGCAACACCGCCGCCGAGTTCAAGAAGCTCCGTCGAGCGGTCAAGGCCCCCGCTCCCCATCCGGATGCCGACGACCTCCACGAGATCCGGATCAAGGTGAAGCGGGCCCGCTACGCCGCCGAGCTGGTCCGCCGCCGCGGGCGGGCCCGGCGATCGATTCATCGATCAGGCGAAGACGGTGCAGGACATTCTTGGAGAACACCAGGACGCCGTGATACTCGAAGAGTATCTTCACAATGTCAGAGATGGCCGCGAGGCGACCCATGCGCTCGAAGGGGAGCTGCTCAGGCGGCAACGCAAGCGCCGAAAGAAGTCACGCGCGGCGTTCTTCGAGGCGTGGCCGAAGCTCGAGCGCCGTGGCCGCAAGGTATGGAGTGCCGCGCCCATGCCGTAGCGCCCCATGAATCTCCTGCTGATCCGTCACGCCGCCGCCGTCCGCACCGGCACCGGCGGCATCCGTGACCACGATCGGCCCCTCACGCGTCGGGGTCGGATCCGATTCCGGCGGGCCGCTCGGAGGTCTGGCCCGTATCGCCGGATGCCCTGACGTCTTGCTGACCAGCCCCTCACGCGGGCCCGCGCGACCGCCGCCATCGCCGCCGCTGCGTTCAAGCGAGTAACCCTGAAGATCGAGCCCGCGCTCGGGCAGGACGACGTCGACGTGCTGGTGATCGCGCTCAAGAAGTACCGTCCTGACGCGACCGTCGCCCTGGTGGGACACGAGCCCACCCTGTCGGGACTCCTGGCCCACCTGCTCGGCATGCACCAGGGGGACGACCGTTTCGCCTTCAAGAAGGGCGGCGCCGCGCTCGTCCACCTGCCCGACGGTCCGTCGATCCCGGCGAGCTCCGCTGGTTTGTAAAGCCTCGAATCTTAGGTCCCTCGGCACCCGCTAGCCTCTCCCTCCCCAACGGGGTGGCCTGTGGTACCGTGAGGTTCCTTCCCCTACTTGAGGCGGTGCGCGGGTGTCACGAACGAACAAAATTGGCTCGGATGGCGCCGCGACATCGGACCTGGTCGCCATCGTCGATCTCGGCTCGACCGCGGTTCGATTTCTCCTCGCGCAGATCCGGCCGGTCTCCGGATTCCGCATTCTCGCCGAGGAGCGGGTGCCGACCCGTCTCGGGGCGCCCTGGACGCTGCCCGGGCGCGCCGTCGCCAAGACCCTCAAGGCCGTCCATCGGTTCTTCGCGCGTTACTCGCCGCATCGGCCAGGGGCCGCGCATCGTGGCCATCGCAACCTCGGCGGTCCGGGACGCGCGCAATCGCGAGCGGCTCCTCGATCCCCTGCGGCGGAACGAGGGCATCGAGGTCCAGGTGCTCAGCGGGCCGGGAGGAGGCGCGCTTCGGTGGTCGCGGCGGCGCTGGAGAGCCTGTCCTTCACCAAGTGGCGTGGTGGCGGATCTGGGGGCGCGAGCTCTGCAGCTCAGCCGCGTCCGCCACCGCCGCGTGGTCTCGACCGCGAGCCTACCGCTGGGTTCGGTGCGAACCACTCACGCCTTCCTGAAGCATGATCCACCCACGCCGCGGGAGCTGCGCGACCTTCGACCGAGATCCGCGAGCGGCTCGGCGGCGCGCTCCCGCCGGCCGATCCGGGTGAGGTCCTGGTCGGGCTCGGAGGAACGGTCCGCACCCTCGCCAGCATGCATCTCCGCGCCAATCCGGGCGAGCGCAAGCACCGGCACGGGCTGGTGCTCCAGCAGTCCAGTGTCACCGCCATTCGCGAGCGCCTCGAGGCGCTGTCCACCCGCCGACGGCGCAAGATCCGGGGTCTGAAGTCCGAGCGGGCCGACATCATCCTGGCCGGCGCCATGGTCGTCGAGGACGTCATGGTGAGCGGCGGGTATCTGCATCTCGTGGTCTGCACCCGAGGGGTGCGGGACGGAGTGCTGCTTCACGAGGTTTCCAGGAAAAGGAACTCGCATGGTCTCCGATAGATTCGTGAACCGTGAGCTGTCGTGGCTCGAATTCAACCGGCGTGTCCTCGAGGAGGCGCAGGATCCCAGTGTGCCTCTCCTGGAGCGTCTCAAGTTCCTCTCGATCTTCAGCTCGAATCTGGACGAGTTCTTCATGGTCCGTGTCGCCGCGCTGAAGCGGCGCATCCATGACGGGGAGCAGGCGGAGACACCCGACGGGCCTACCCCGCTCCAGGCGATGGCGGCGGTGTCGGCCCGGTGCACGAGCTGGTCGACGACCAGCACCACTCGTTCCTCCAGGACATCCAGCCGCTCCTCGCCGGCGAGGGCATCCTGCTCCTGCGACCGAAGGAGATCACCGAGGAGCAGCGGCGTTTCCTCGAGGACTACTTCCGCAACACCCTCCTGCCGGTGGTGACCCCGCTCGCGGTGGACCCGGGGCACCCGTTCCCGTATCTCGGGAATCGCTCGCTGTGCCTGGTGGCGTCGATGCGCCCGTCCGCGCCGTCCGGCTTCCCGTTCAGCCAGCTCTCCATCATCCACATCCCGAGCCAGGCCCTGCCGCGGTTCATCGCGCTGCCTGATCCCGACGGGCAAGCACGCCTTCATGCTCCTCGAGGACGTGATCCGCCTCCATCTGCCGACCATCTACAACGGGTACGAGATCGTCTCGAGCCACGCCATCCGGGTCACTCGAGACGCCGATCTCCCGGACCTGCCCACCCGACCCGCCGACCTCCTCAGCGGGATCGAGCGGAGCCTGCGCGAGCGCCGGCTGGGCGACGCGGTCCGCCTGCAGCACGACGGGGATCTGCCCGCGGACATCCTGGCGCTCCTGCTCGACGAGCTGGAGCTGCAGGCGGGAGACGTCTACGAGGGCGCGGGCTTCGCAGCCTTCTCGGATCTCTTCCAGCTCTACACCGCGCTGGACATCCCGCGGCTCAAGGATCCGCCGCGGCCGCGCGCACCCGGTGGCCGCGCTGGAGAGCATGTCCGATATCTGGGGCGCCTCCGGGCGCGCGACATCCTCGTCCACCATCCGTATCAGAGCTTCGACAGCGTCATCCGGTTCGTGCGCGAGGCCGCCGAGGATCCGAAGGTGCTCGCCATCAAGATGACGCTGTATCGGGTGAGCCCGGCGTCGCCGATCGCGCGCGCGCTCCAGACCGCGGTGGAGAACGGCAAGGAGGTGGCCGTGCTCGTCGAGCTCCAGGCCCGCTTCGACGAGGAGGCCAATATCCACTGGGCCCGCGCGCTCGAGGAAGTGGGCGCCCACGTGGTGTACGGCTTCCCGGGCTCAAGACTCACAGCAAGGCGTGCCTGGTCGTCCGCCAGGAGTCGGACGGGATCCGGCGGTACTGCCACCTCGCCACCGGCAACTACAACCTCCGGACCGCGGGGATCTACAGCGACGTGGGTCTCTTCACCAGCCGGCGCTCCTTCGGCGAGGACCTGACCCAGCTCTTCAATCTCCTCACCGGCTACACGCGGCCGACCGGATTCCATCACCTCATCCTCGCGCCCAGCGCGATGCGCGACGCGTTCGTGGAGCGCATCCGCCGCGAGGCGGAGCACGCCCGAGCCGGCCGCCCGGCCCGCATCGTCGCCAAGATGAACGCGCTGGTCGACCGGGGCCTGATCGAGGAGCTCTACGCGGCCAGCGCGGCCGGCGTGCGGATCGATCTCATCGTCCGCGGCATCTGCTGCCTGCGTCCGGAGGTGCCCGGCCTCTCCGAGAACATCCACGCCATCTCCATCGTGGACCGCTATCTCGAGCACGCGCGCATCTACGCCTTCGAGAACGGCGGGCAGGCGGAGTACCTGCTGGCCTCGGCCGACTGGATGACGCGGAACCTCGACCGGCGGGTCGAGATCGCCTTCCCGGTGCTCGACACCGCCCTCCACCGGCAGATCCGCGAGATTCTCGAGACCCAGCTCGCCGACACCGTGAAGGCGCGACGGATCCTCCCCGACGGCACCTCGGAACGGGTCCGGCCGAACGGTCGACCCGCGCTCCGCTCCCAGGAGCGGCTCTACGAGCTGATGGCGCCGGCGGCCCGGTTCGGCAACTCGCCTCAGCGCGTGGAGCCTGCTGCAGCGCGCGGGGGCCCGCTTTCCCTCGATCAGGTCGTGGGTCTTCTGAGCCCCGCGGTCGGGTCGGCCCGGGGACTCAGCGCCAGGGCCGGCGGGCGATGAGGTGACTGAGGGCCACCCGCAGGCGGAGGCGGTGAGAGGTGAACGGGATCCGGAAGGACTCCGCGGCCCGCGCGCCGAGACCCGGGGCGATCTCGGCGCCTGCCACCTCGGCGAAGGCCTCGGCGAGGCTCTGGGCGAGAGCCGGACGCCGAGGCGCTCGGCCATCTCGACCGCGGCGGGCAGGTGATCCCGCATGAACGCGCGCCGGCGTTCCGCGTCCGCGAGGTAGAGGATGCCCAGGTCCAGGTGATCGTCCAGCTCGTTGGCGAGACGGACGAGGAGCACGTCCCGCTCCACCGGCGTCAGCGTGTCGAGGCGTGCCCGGATCGCCGGGATGGTGCGTCCCGCCCAGCGCAGCCGCGTGTAGTGCGCGATCAGGTCCTCGACCTCCACCCCCACCGCCCGGCGGACCTCCGTCCGCTTGCGGTCGGACATGCCGCGCCAGCCATTGCCAAACTCTCCGTGCGTGTAGCACGGCGTGGAGGAGCCCGGTCACGACCACGGGAGTCCGCGCGCGCAGCGAGGCGAGCACGCTGGCGGTGCCGACGAGGTGGGCGAGAAACGGCTTCCCGGAGCCGCGGTACGTGCCGGGAAAAGTCTCAGGCCGAGTGAATAGGCCGACGCCACCGTCCCGATGTCCGCGGCGGTGAATCCCTCGGCGCCGAGCTGGCGATAGAGCTGGAGGTTGGTCTGAGCGTACGGGAGCATGCCGGCTCAGCGAGGGGCGCCGCACGGCGTCGCGCGGCGGCGCCGTGCCGGAGCGGCGACGGAGCAGGCGGCACCCACCACCGGTTGATTTCGCCGCTCGAGGGCGAGCACGCCGTGCTGCCTGAGCCAATGCCCCCACCGCCAGCCGAGAAGGCGCTCGAGAGCATGCAGCGTCGGCTGAAGCGGATTGCGCCGGTGTCCGGAGGCGAGATCGTCCGATAGACTTGAGACCGGGATCGTCGGGGCTCAGCGCCCATTTCTCGCGAAAGCGATCGACGGAGGCCTCGTTCCACGCGTCGCTCCACCGCCGGAAGAAGAAGGCGTAGTCCGACCAGCCGAAGCGGCCTCCGGTGACGTAGGTCACCACCGCCTCGGGCTCGAAGTACACCTCACCCCCGTGACTCCGGACGAGCAGGCAAAGGTCGGTGTGCTCGGCAGAGGCTCAGCAGGGCCTCGTCGAGCGGTCCGAGCCGCTTGAACACGTCCATGCGGACCAGCATGCAGTGAAACTCCACCTGCTCTCGCACGCTTGCCGCACGAGATGGGCCCGCACCTCCCAGGGCCGCTTGCCCGCGAAGCGATGCCGCTCGACGAAGCGCCGTCCGCTCGGCCGTTCCTCGATGTGGGCGTCCCCGCCGCCATGTGGATCTCCTGCTGCCTCGGGCTCGCCGATGAAATACAGCGGGCCCACGACCCAGGCGCCGGTCGTGTCCGCGCACTCGACGAGCTTGCCCAGCCAACCGGGCGCGGGGACCGCGTCGTTGTCGATGAACACGACGTAGCGGGTTCGGACGTGCTCGAGGCCCAGGTTCCGCGCCTCCGTTGGGGACGAGGTACGCGGTCGGTGCGCACGAGGGTGAACCCGCGGGCCTGAGCCTCGTCCTCGAGATACCGGCGCGTGCGGGAGGGCGAGCCGCCGTCCACATAGACAAGAGGAAGGCGCGGGGTGTTCGCGTAAATCGCCTCCAACGAGCGGCTGGTCACGCCGAATCGCTCGCGCGGGACGACGACGACCGTGACCAGGGGATCAGGCATCGCGGGACCTCCGGGAACAATTAGTATCCTTACTTTAACCTGGAAGTACGGCCTGAGGCCATCCACATGCCCGGCTCCCCGGCGACGTGTTGCCGCGCACCCGCTCCCGGTTTGGCGTATGCTGTGCGCGCCCAACCCGAGGAGGCGGCCATGGACCACGGCGTCGTCATGTTCCCGACCGAGTACTCGATCGCCCCGGACGAGCTCGGCCGCGCCCTCGAGGAGCGCGGCTTCGAGTCCCTCTGGTTCCCCGAGCACACCCACATTCCCGCGAGCCGGCGGAGCCTCTGGCCGGGAGGCGGAGACCTGCCGCGCGAGTACTGGTCGGCCTACGACCCGTTCGTGGCCCTCATGGCGGCGGCGGGGGCGACCAAGCGCCTGAAGCTGGGCACCGGCATCTGCCTGGTCATCGAGCGCGATCCCATTACCACCGCCAAGGAGGTCGCCACCCTGGATCGCCTGTCGGGCGGCCGCGTTCTCTTTCGGCATCGGCGGCGGCTGGAACGCCGAGGAGATGGAGCATCACGGTACCGCGTGGAAGACGCGCTGGAAGGTGCTGCGCGAGCGTGTCCTCGCCATGAAGGCGATCTGGACCCAGCGCGAGGCAAGTTACAGCGGCGACTATCGTGCGCTTCGACCGGATCTGGAGCGATCCCAAGCCCTTGCAGAAGCCGCACCCGCCCATCCTGATCGGCGGCGATGGGGCGACCACCTTCGACCGGGTAGTGGAATTCGGCGACGGACTGGATGCCCATCCTGCGCCCGCACGTGAACCCAGTGCAGCGCATTCCGGAGCTGCGCGAGCGCCTCCAGAAGGCCGGCCGCGACCCCGGATCGGCGCCGGTGTCCATCTTCTTCGCGCCGCCCAAGCGCGAGGCGCTGGACGCGCTCGTCGCGGCGGCCGGTGTGCAGCGGGCGATCTTCGGGTTGCCCTGTGAGGGCGGGACACCATCCTGCCGCGGCTGGATGCCTACGCGAAAGTGATGCGGGGCTGACGGGAACCCTCGGTCCCGTTCCGCGGTTGACTAGCCGGTGTTCAGACCGCCCCTTCCATCGGCGGGGCCCCTTCCAACCGTCCGCTCCCATGGAGGAAGACGATATGAAGAGCCCGCGGCTTCTCGCCCTAGCGCTGGGAATGGTCGTGCTTTGCGCGGCGGCCTCGGCCTCCGCCCAGCGCCCCCGCCGGCCTACGGTAGCCCCATCAGCCTCGAGCAGGCCAAGAAAGTCATGGCCGGGGCCGAGGCCGAGGCGAAGAAGAACAACTGGCCCGTGGTCATCGCCATCCTCGATTCGGGTGGGCTCCTGGTCCTGCTCCAGCGCATGGACAACGCCCAGTGGGGCAGCATCGAGGTGGCGAAGGACAAGGCCCACTCGGCGGTGGCTTACCGCCGTCCGACCAAGGTGTTCTCGGACCTCCTCGCCCAGGGCGGCGCCAATATGCGACTCCTGAACCTTTCCGGCGCCAGCCTGATCGAGGGCGGGATACCCATCGTGGCGGACGGCAAGATCGTCGGCGCGGTCGGTGTTTCCGGCGTTACCGCCCAGCAGGACGCCCAGATCGCCCAGGCCGGTATCGACGCGCTGAAGTAGATTCTCCCGCGGCGGGCCGGACCCGAGGTCCGACCCGCCGCGATGTCAGCGTTCAGATCAGCCGGCGCGCGCCCTCTCCGCCGGGGTGTCCAGCCACGCGGGCGTGGGTGTCCTCAGGAGAGAAGACCCCGCGGGACGCGCCGGGAGTGCCCAGGTCGTACCACGAGAAGGCGTCGATCGATGCCACCGCGAGAGGCAACGAAGGCGGTCTCGAGCACGCTGCGGGAAAACTCCGCGTGCGGGGCAAGGAGATAGGCCTGGTCCAGCGCCCACTGCTCGTGCCGCGTACCGACGAAGACGGCGAGCCGGACGAGACGGTCAGTGCAGGAGGGGATGGCCTGGCCGCCCGCGTTGATCAGGGTGGAGACGCTGGACGCAAAGACAAAGGTGTTCCACAGGCAGCCATCCGCGAACAGTTGACGAGCCTCGTCCGCCCCGGGTTTTCCAGTAACCTGCGGACACGATGGCAGGCTGCTGCCGTTCCAGCCGAGCCGCTCGCCCGGCTCGATCCATCCATATTCCGGATTCGGGCTCCGTGGGCGGCGCCCCGAGCAGAATGAGCCGCTCAGGATGATCCCGAGCGCGATCCGGCCGCCTCGCCCACCTGGTGCATGAAGCGTTCCTCGCCGAGGACCAAGTGATCAGTTGGGAAACACCACCACGGTCGCACGGGGTCGCGAGCGTGGATCCAGTGCACGGGCAGGAGAATCCCGCTGCGGTCCCACGATCGGATGGCTGGGAGAGCACCGAAAGTCCCGGCCGATCGGCGAGCTCGGCGGCAAGGTAGCGCCGATGGCTGGCGAGGGTGACGACGACGGTTCGATAGGGAGGCACCAGGCGCGCCACCCGGTCCAGGGTCTGGCCCAGCAGCGAGCGGGCGCTCAGCACTGCGTTCTGCTTGGGCCGTTCCCGCCCGTACCGCCGGCCGGCCACGGATCCCAGCCGGGCACCCTCACCGCCGGCCAGCACGATCGCCCAGAGATGTTCTTCACCTGACTCGTGCATGATTTCTTTCCTCCCCCTCAACCCTTCGAGAGCTCGACGAACTCGAAGGACACCACATCCACCCGATAGGAAGCGCCGGCGGGAGCGGGCACGTCGAAGTAGGCTCGTCCCTTCGCCGGCACCGTGTCATCGACCGGCTCCAACCACACCGGCGATCTCCCGGCCCGTCGAGTCGAGCTCGTGGATACGCAGATGGACTTTCACTGCGGGCTCTTCGTAGTCGTTGTAGACATAGCCCTTGAGCCGCGGATGCCCATCGCGCCCCGTGGCCGTCGAGCACTCGACGTGGAAGTATTGATCGCCGATGGCGGCCGGGTCGACCTCGGCCGCGGGCCTCGTGCCCGGGACATCGCCCGCCCACTGTGCCGTCGCGACGTTTCCATCAAGAGCCATCGCCAGCAGGGCAACACTCGCACCAGCCAAGAGTAGGATTCGAAGCATGGACGTATCCTCCTTCGATTCATGAGATCGATTGGTCGAAAGGTGAGGTGACGCGACGAGGGGCTACGGAGCGGGCGGAGCGCGGGAACCAACCGCGGACGCGTGCAGGGTCGGGGGCGCTCTCGTGGGAAGGGCCGAGCGTCTCCACCATCCGGGGAAGGGGCTGGATCGTACTGAGAGCGCCGGGAGCTATTCCGCCGGCGTCCGATGAGACCAGCAGGACGACGTCGTCATAGTCGGCGGCGTCATGGATGCCGGGGATCCAGGCGGGATCGGGGGCTCGCGTGGGCCAGGGCGCCAGCATCGCCTGGGCGGCCAGAACGAGACAGGGCCACCAGGATCCGCGACAGGCCGGCGACGGGAGCAGAGGAGGTTCATCTCCACTAGTGACGGCCGGCTCCTGTCGGGTATTCGGCCGCGCCGCGCTGCCGCCGAGCGAAAGTCTGGAGGCTCTACGAGACCCCGAGCACCGGTCTCGCGGCCAGACTGGCGACTACGCGGACCAAGACCCTCGGCGTCAACGGGCTTCGCCAGATAGTACTGATAGCCCGCCCGCAAGACACGAGCCTCATTGTCTTCCGTGCTCAGGCCGGTGAGGCCGGCCGCGGGGTCTGACCGCCTCGATCTCGCGGTAGGTCGCGCACCTTCGGATCGGAGTCGTAGCCATCCTCGTCGGCGAGCTCGATATCGGAGAGCACGACATCGGGGCGCTCTCGCACGAGGCATCCAGCGCCTCGGCGACGCCAGCGGTGGCAGTCACTGCTGCTCCATACGCCGCGAGCAGCCGGCTGATCACCTCGCGCACGCAGGTCGTGGTCCTCCACGAGCAGGACCCGCACGCCTTCCAGCTGGAGAATCAGGGGCCGACCGCTCGCGCCACGGCCACCTCCGGCTCATGTCAGGCGGACGCCCCAGAGCCATACTACACTTACGCCCATCATCTCTCCTACGCCGATCCGGCCCGCGAAATCTGTTCCGTCTTGAACATCGAAAAGTGTTCCAAATTGAACAGACGGGTGCGGCTGAGGGCTCGCGGTGCAACGTGGAATTGATTACCTATCGTGCAGGAGAACGTTGAGAAGAGAGCTGTGAATCTGTGAGGCCGCCGTTGTAATCGATGAACCCGAGCTTCCGGAACTTGTTCATGAACCCGCTGATCCGCGGGCCGGGTGGTGCCCACCATCTCCGCCAGGATTTCCTGGCTGATCTTCGGAACCACCGGCTCGATCTTTCCTTCCTTGCCGTAGCGGGCCAGCAGCAAGAGCACCCGGGCCAGCCGCTTCTCGCTCGAGTTGAAGAGCTGATCGACCAGGTCTTCCTCGAAGCGCACGTTGCGCGCCAGCAGGTGGGCCATGAAGCGCTCGGAGAAGATCGACTTCCGGTGGAGGAGCTCCATCATGGCCTCCCGGTGGATCCGCACCACCACCGCCTCGGTCATCGCCGATGCGGTGGCCATCCGGAAGGGTTGGCCGGCGAGACACCCCTCGCCGAAGAAGTCACCGCGTCCGAGTATCGCCACCACCGCCGATTTCCCGCGATCCGAGACGACCGTCAGCTTGATCTGTCCGCGGTCGATGTAGAAAACGGCGTCAGCTGGATCCCCTGAGCGAACACGGTTTCCTTCTTCCGATAGGCCAAAGCCGATTGTCGCCGTGCTGGCCTTGGCTCAGGAAGGCCTTCGCGTCGAACTCGGTGGTCGGTTTGCGCGCCTCATGGCGGACCTCCGTCGATTAAGGGAAGGGTACCATTCTATCCGGTGGGTGCGCCATCCGGGTCCTGTGATAGGGCAGACGCAGTAAGCGCACAGTGCCGAGAACGACGATCTGAATTCACGGGAGGTCTTGCGGGGTGACCTTGGTGGTACGGCCCTTGCGCGTCTCCATTCCGGAGAGACTCAAATGGACGAGTCCCGACGAGACAGTTCCTGTGGGCGCGCCGGGGTGCTGGCCATGCCCTTGCTCCTGTCGCGAGGCCCTGGGGTGGAGGCGTCCGCGCCGGTCGGCGGTGCGCGACCACGGCGCGCGCGGCGACGGGCGGACCAAGGACACCCGGGCCATTCAGGCGGCGATCGACGCCGCCGCGCGATCAGGACGATCCGTCCGCATCCCCGCCGGCGACTACCTGTCGGGCACCCTTCGCCTGGCGCAGTCGGATCACCCTTCGATTGGATCGCCGGGGTGACTCTCGTCGCCAGCCCGGATGACGCCGACTTCGATCCCCTGGAGAAGCTTCCCTACGAGACCTTCGCCGATCCCGAAACCGCGGACTTCTTCGTTCGCGCTGCTCCGGGGGCGGGACGTGTCGAATGTCAGCATCCTCGGCCCGGGGCCGGATCGGACGCGAACCGGTCCTCGCGCGGCGGTCCCAGCCTCATCGCGCTTTAAGGAATGTCGGAGCGTCCAGATTCGGCGATCTGACCATCTCCAACGCCGCCAACTACAACATCAGCCTCCGCGCTGCGACGGGGTGGATCCGGGACGTCACGATCCTGAACGGGTACTCTGACGGTATCGATCCGGAGGCGTTGCTCCGGAATGTGCGGATCTCGCGGGTGTCACATCGAATCGCGGGATGATGCGGTGAAGTCCTCAAGACGAGCTTCGCCCTCGGGGTACGTCGACCCACGGAGAACGTGGACGGTGGCCGAGCTGTCATCTCGCTCACCACGCATAATGCCCTCAAGCTGGTGGACGGAGTCGAGCGGCGACTTCGAGGGATCGTCTTCCAGCGATTGTAACATCGTGGGCCAGCGCCCCGGATGGAAGGGGAGCTGAGCCTCGGTGTTTCGCTTCGAGCGGTGGACGGCGGGACGCTCGAGCGGGTGGTCGTCCTCGAATATCACGATGACCAATATTCGGGCGCCCATCTCTCGTCCGGCGGGCTGGACGCGTCGCGCCCAGGAGGTGCGGGAGCCGGGTGCCCTGAGGGACGTCTCGATCTCGAACGTGGTGGCCTACCGGCGCGACCGGGCGTCCTCGATCACGGGGATTCCGCATCCCGGTCGAGCGAATCTCCCTCGCAGAAATCTCCGGATCGCGGCGGTGGGCGGGGGAAGCGAGCTCGTGTCGCTGGACATGCCGAGATGGAGCAGCATCCGGACGCCACCATGTTCAGGGGATCTGCCCGCCTAGGGATCCATTGCCGGTACCGTCGCTATCTCATCCGTGGACGGGATCGACATGGCGTCGCTCAGCCCGACGCGCCCGGCGGTGCTGGACGACGTTCGGTGCCGTGAACATTCTGCGCCCTGCGGGCCGATGCCGCCGCCCGATGGTGGGGCCTCGTATAGGCTACACCTGGTGGGACGTGCTCATCCGTGGAATCCGGTCCTCACGCCTCCGGCACCACCGTGGTACGGGGGAGCTGGTCGGGCAACCGCAGGAGTGCGGCTGGTGGAGCGCTGGATCTGGCGGGATCGACAGCCATACCGTGCTGCTCGACGGGGACGTCGCGGTGACGGCGCTACAGGACGGCCCAAGGTGGTCAGGTCCAGAGTTTGTCCTCGCTGGCAACGCCTCTCGGGTGCGCTTATCCGGGGGTGGCGCCGCTTGAGGTCTTGGTACGACCTGGGGTCGGCGGGACTCGGAAATGGGACTGAGGTCCAATTGCCGCCGGGCCCGGCCTCACCTGCGTCTGGCGCGGGAACTGCGAAGCGATCTTCTCCATGAACAGAGCATGCTTTCTGCTTCCGCCACCTCGTAGGGCATCGGGCCGATGCGGAAGACCAGGATCAGTCCCCACGCCGATCTGGTCAGAGTCTCTGCGATGGCCTCCGCCACGGTGGCGGGCGAGCCGCACAGGAGTGAGTGCCGCGGGTCGCTCCGGGCGGCCGGGTGATCTCCGGCTTGGAGCAGGACGCCTTGCTCCTCGTAGATCCGCCGGCGCATGGCCTGGCGGAACCCCGCCTGGATGCGGAACGGGGAGGGCGAGCCGCCCGCTTCGGCGTCAGTCTCGGCGACGGAAGATATTGCGCCGATCCAGGTGTCGCAGACGTCCCGGGCGACGCTGGCCTCGTCAAGCCCTGACCGCGGCATGCAGTCTGACGATCACAAATCCATGCGATGCCGGCGTCACCTCATTGGACCTGGACGTTCATGAGGGCGGGCCAGTCCCGCAGCGCGTGCATCTCCAGCGTCGCTTCCTCGCCGCGCAGGCGGCGGATGATGGGCGGATGCGGCTCCGCATAGGGGCGGGGCGCAGGAGCGGCAGGCGCAGGCTCCAGAACTTCCCAGTGCTCGTAGTTCCTGGTGGTCCAGGCCTTGATCAGTCGATCTCCTCTGGCCTCGAGGAGGCGCTCGTGGCTTCGGAGGGTCGATGCCGTAGCCTTGATAGTCGTGGACGTTGTACGCATGGCACCGCGCCCGAGCCCCCACGAGCAAGCGCCTCGCGGCTGATGACTGTCGATCAGCGCCATCTGCTCGCAGCCAGTGCGGACGGGATGGTGGAGCGACATCTGGGCCACGGCGAATCCGAGACGGATGCGCTCGGTGCTCGCGGCGGCAGGCGGCCGCGAAGGTTATCCGGGTCCACATAGGCGCAGATACCGTCGAAGTGATGCTCCGCCAGCCAGAGCATCTCCATCCCAGCGTCGTCGCAGAGGCGGGCCTCGCGCGGGGTCTCGTGGATGATCCGACCGTCCTGGCGGGGTCCATCGACGCCGGGAACAGGAAATTGCTGAACCTCATCGCGGGGTCCGGGAAGGCATGGGAAGGAGTCCCTGACGATCCACCAGAGGGAGAGCACGAGGCTGAGTCACGCGCCGCCGGGGGCGGTCCCTCGATCCGCGAGCTCGATCCAGGTCCGTCTCGGATCCGGCCGGTCAATCGTGAGTGCAAGATCGCGTCAGGGCGAACTGCCAGCCAGCACTTGTCCGCATCGCCTGGTGGGCGCGCTCGATCACGACGGCATCGGTGACGATAGCGGGCGCTGGCATCGCGCCACTCGTCACGGACATTTCCGCGCATGTCGGAGGGCGCGATGCGCGCGCGGGGGACCGCCGCAGGCGCTTGATCTTGCCGGAGTCGGCGGCGGTGAAGACATAGAGCTGGCCGCCGGTGGCGGCAGAACCACACCGGCGTTCTCACCTCGGCCCCGACCGCCGGAAGGTCGCGAGGCTCAGGTAGCGGTGCTGGTCCAGCGCGGAGAGATCCGACCCCATGGTCGGATCGTAGCATCGCGCAGGCGCGGCTAGGCTTTCGCGACGCACGCCGTACGCAGCAGATTCAGGACGGCTGCTTCGTCCGCGCTCAGGCCGCCCGGGTCCCGGCCGTTGAGCTCGATCTCGAGGCTGCCGTCCACGTGCGCGGCGACCACGTCCGGGTGGATATAGCACTTGCGGCAGATCGTCGGCGTATTGCCGAGCCGCGCCGCTACCGCGACCACCGCCGCGGTGAGGCGGCGCTTAGCGCTCGCTCTCCTCCGGGTCCGGGGCCGCCAGCGCGAGGGCGGCGAGAACCGTGCCGCCCCAGGTGCGGGAAGTCCTTGGCGGTGAACTCCTCGCCCGGCGATCTCGCGCACGTAGTCGTTGACGTCCGCCGAGCCGATGGCCTGCCGCTGTCCATCCTCGTCGAGGTACTGAAAGAGCTCGTGACCGGGCAGGTCCTGGCAGCGCCGCGCCACCGCGGCCAGCCGCCGGTCGCTCACCGTCCACGGTGTGGCGCCGCCTTGCCGCGAAACTCGAACGCGGAGCCGCGCGCCTCCACCGTGACATGCCGGGTGCGAAGCGTGGTGAGCCCGTAGGGCGGTTCTCCGCGCGCATACTCCACGTTGCCGATGCGGATCAAGCTGGTCTCGAGAAGGCGGACCACGCTCGCCAGCACCTTTCCCGCGGCAGGCCCGGGAGAGCCAGGTCTTTCTCCACCGCGCTCGCGAGATCGCCGGGCAGCGCGCCGTCCAGAACTGGCATGACGCGGTCGAACTTCGCCTCGTCGCGGACCGCCCGCCACCGCGGCGTGATAGCGGTATTGCTTCCGTCCCGCGCGCGTCGCGGCCCACCGCCTGGATATGTGCCCGTGCGCCACGGGACAGATCCATACTTCGGTCCACGCGGGCGGGATCGCGAGGCTCGGATTCGCCGCAGCGTGGCGAGGTCGCTCACCGGCTCGCCGTCGGTTCCGATATAGCGAAAGGACCGCCGGTGGCGGATCCGCTGCAGGCCCAGGCCTCGCGTGGAGACGATAGCGAAGCTGGGCGGCACCGGCTGCCTCGCCGGGATCGAGGGCGATACGGCGGAGCCGTGGCCCGCGGCGAGACCTCGGGACAGACGGGACCAGAGCCAGAGCCATGGGGGCGGATGCAGCAAGCCATGTGCCAGGGGGCTCGGACACCGTGGAACCCTCGAAACACGCCGTCGGGCGGCAGCGTCGCCGGGGCCGGTTGACCGCGATGGTCACCCGGGTGGACAGCGGGCGGCACGCCGTCGCAGCAATTGCACGGACGATCTGGGGAATTCCGCCGTCACCGTTCCAACCGGGTCAGCGTGCCTCGATCTGATCGCCCATGGCAGTGGGTACTGCTTGGTGAACGAGCCCGACATCACCTGCGCATGCCGGCCTCGAGTCGCCGGCCGAACTCGGCGAGCTTGTTCGGCGAGCCACGCCGCTGGACGCCGACCGGCGTGCCGAGCACCGCACGGCCCAGCGGCGCGCTCCGCGCGGGGGCGCCGTTCACGCGAGCAGCTCGAGCGGACACCGCGCGCCAGGTCGAGCGCGCCGGGACGCGGCACCGACGCTCCGTCACGAAAATCGCTGCTGCGCGTTGTCGGCCAGGCTCACGTTGCAGATCGGCGGCGAAGTCGCCGCGCTTCTCGATGATCTCGAAGGCGGGCGCCACCTGCGCGAGCGCGGCGGCGGCCTGCTCCAGGGTGATGCCGGGACCCCGGCAGCGTCCGCCCCACGGTGAGGCAGAGCTCGTTCTCGAAGCCGGGATTGATGAGCTCGGCGAACGGAAGGCGCGCGCCGCTGGCGCGGCTCGGCCGCTGGCGAGGAGGAAGCCGAACACCGGCTCGTGCACGCGCTGCTGGATCTGCATCGCTTTGGAGGTGAGCCCGACCTTCCAGCCCGCGTGGCGCTCGCCTCCCCGCACATGGTGCGCGAGGATCCCGAGCTGGACGCGGTATGCCGTCTCCCGGTCGAGCCGTCCGATCCACTCGGCCGGCGGAGGGACTCCGCTGTGTCGCGCACTGCCAGAAGGCGTCGATTGCCTGGTCGATGAGCATTGGAGCGCCGTCCCTATCTGTAGCACAGCCGTGTCGGGCCGCAACCCCGCCGCCACGCGCTCACGTTCCACGATATGATCGCCCGCGAGCGCCTCACATGAAGATCCTCGTTGTGGACGATCGGCGGCAGGAAGGTGAAGGTCTACGCTTCCGGCGGACCCAGCCTCGCAAGTTTCCTCCGGTCCGACTCTCACGCCGGCGGCGATGCTGGACATCGTCCGGCCGGCCGCGCGGGCAAGCCCTACGATGCGGTCACGCTCGGCGTCCCCGGGCGCCGGTGGTGCGGGGGCGACTGGTCGCCGAGCCGGTGAACCTCGGTGGCGGCTGGATGGGCTTCGACTTCGGCGCGGCATTCGGGCTTCCGGTCAAGCTCATCAATGACGCGGCCATGCAGGCTCTGGGCAGCTACAAGGGCGGGCGCATGCTCTTCCTCGGCCTGGGGACCGGGCTCCGGAACGGCCATGGTCAGCGACGGCCGGATCGTGCCCATGGAGCTAGCCCACCTGCCGTACCGCAAGGGCACCTTCGAGGACTATGTGGGGCGAAAGGGGCTCGAGCGAATGGGCAAGAAGAAGTGGCGGCGCCATGTCGAGCGCGCGGTGGAGCTCCTGACCGCCGCGCTGCTGCCCGATGACGTGGTCATCGGCGGCGGAACGTCACCAAGCTCAAGCGGCTGCCCCCGGAGCCCGGGCCGGGTCCAACGACAACGCCCATCGCGGGGGCCTGCGCCTGGGACGGAGGCCGGAATCCCGCCGTCGAGGACGCGCCGCTCCCGCGATAGTCGGCGATGGGACTCGGTCCTGTCGCTAGCGGGGCTCGGTGACTGGAGCTGCTTCTTGGCGGATTCGCGGTCGAGGTACTCGCCCTGCACGAGCCGGTAGGCGATGTAGTACTTGTAGATATTGCTCACCATAGGTGACGGTCTCGCGGCCGATCTTGTCCGCGGCCACCCGCTCCACGTTGTCGAACCAGACATTGCGGTCGAGCCCGAGCTTGGTCGCCTCCCGGCGGGCGAGTTCACGCGCCGCCCGCAATTGTAGGCGGCGAACGCGAAGAGGCCCTTGTTCAGCTCGTCCATGGGCTCCTTGGCGGCATTACTGATCCACCATGAACCAGTGTACTTCACCCCGCATGGATATTGGGCTCGGTTTGGGTGATGTCGCCGACTTTCAGCTCCGTGCCGGTAGCCGGCATGACCTGCATGACGCCGATGGCGCCCCACGCACGTGGCTCGAGCGTTCTGGTTCAGGGCCGATTCTGGCCAGCCCTGCGCGGCCACGAGGCATCCAGTCCATAGCTTTACCCGTAGCGGTCCCCGTATTTCGGAAGAGAGGACGATGAGGGCCCGGAACTTCCTCATCTCTCCTCCTCGCTGGCCGCGTCCCTTCACGTAGCGCGTGCTCTGGAGATACGCGGAAGGTGATCCCTCCCGAACTGGCTCTTCTCCCGTGCTGCGTCTTCACGAAGGCGTTCAGCTCGGCCTTGGCTGCAGGCTATCCTTGCGGATGGCGGGCGATCTAGCCCCAGTTCACGCCGCCACGTCGGGATGGAGGGCGAGCTTCGGGAACACCTGCTTCCAGAAGTTCGCCTTGTGGCTATCCACCACCACGATCTTCACCAGCCCGGCATTGAGCATCTCGAGGAGATCCTCCTCCAGGGCCTCCGGCACCGGGACCAGGCTCCACTTCCGCTTCTTCCCGTCCGTCTTGAGGCGCTCGTTGATCATCCCGTCCAGATCGCCGGTCAGGCCTGGGTGGGAATGGTCAGAAGAGCCCATCCGCGCGGGCTTCGGAGCGCCGCCGGGGCAGGAGGAGCGGGCGCGGGAGACTGGCCCCGCGCGGGGGCCGGGGCCGCGAGGAGCCCGACCGCGAGCGAGAGCGATCAGTCTCATGTGGGGTTCCGACTCCTATGGCGTAGAGGGCGGCACCCGCCGCCTCGTAGCCTGCTGAACCCGTACGAGCTCGATCAGACGCGGCTCACTACAGGCCATGCCGGTGAAGGTCACGCCGAACGGCGCGGGCTTTCGCCGCGAAGCCCATCGGGAAAGGCCGGGGTCGGCGCGTTCAAATGAGGCCGAAGGGGACGATGATCGACAGATAGCCGGGGCGCGACGCGATGAGGGCGCCGGTGGCGCCGGGGAAGAAGGGCGTCGAGCCGCTGGGTCTTCATCACTGCGTCGATGCCGTTGGTCCCGGCGAGCGCGATGTCCTTGGCCCGGTCCGCTTCGTAGCGCGGCCGGTCGGCCACGAGATCGATCTCGTCCGAGATGTCGAGCCGCGACTGCCCGTACTTGATCGCGCCGCGGCTGGGTCGGGCGGGTTGTAGTTCCGCAGCTCGGTGAGGCTCTTGACCGGAGCGCCGGGCCCCAGCGACTGGAGCCAGGCATTGAAGTCCCGCTTCATCCCGTACTTGAAGGTGACCGAGCAGTTGGCGTCGGTGGCCCGGGCGCCGGGAGCTTTCCGTGCGGATCAGGACCGATCACGCTGGGGGCAATACGTAAC
>ERZ1370068.6332-contig-5320_pt1 | contig 31326 bp, 41 predicted proteins | sample MGYA00561227_ERZ1370068 | MGnify/ENA primary metagenome ERZ1370068 (study PRJEB38410, sample SAMEA6850437) | metagenome | study: Metagenomic assessment of the ecological functions of the soil: analysis of the soil microbiota associated with the...
GTTGTACTTCGTTCAATTCGCGCGCTCGCTGCTGTAATGCCTGCAGGCCGATGACCGCCGCGAACAGCGCGATCTATGTCGATCGTGGTGATCGTGATATCGAAGGCATCCGGCTCAGCTGAAATCCCGCTTTGCGAAAATCGTGACCGCGGCAGCCGGAGAAAGGCGAGATACGTCAAACCGTACCGTCAGTCCAACATAGCCGAGCGACACCGCCTGCCCATGAACGACCTGCGCCGCTGACGTCGACGCCGAAATTCGGCAATAGGTAATAGAGGGTGCCTCGGCCCACGCAGCCGCAGAGAACCGACGACGATTACAAGATTCCGCAGGTCCTCGTTGGTGACCACGATCACCCCGGATCAGCGGTCAGCATCGCCGAGAAACAGGCTCGAGAATGTCGAGAAGAACACGCGATCGCGGTGACGAGCATCCAGCTCCATCATGATGAGGGACGATGGCCTTCCGGCATGGCCCGGATCGGTCCGGGGGCGCGGGAGACGCCGTCGCCGTCGGCGCGGATCTCCTGCCCATCCCATGTAGCGCGGACACGCGCCAGCGCGACAAGTTCATCACTGGCGACGTTGATCAGCCGAGTCGTGACGCGGGCCGCAGTAAGCTGCCGAGCTCGCCAGCTCGCTGCGACACCATCGGCTTGGACGGCAGACGCGTCAGATGCCGCGCTCTCCACCTCGCTTCCAGACCAGTCCGATGCCACGATGAAGATCTGCGATCAGCGGTCCGAAGATTGAGATCGACGCCAGCCCGAGGTCACTTGATGATCTTGAGGTCTGCCCGCGCAGTCAGCTGGCCGAGCAGGTACGAGTGGAGATCAGGAGCACCGCGAAGACGACCAGGTTGTAAGACCTTCGTCGCGACGGACTCCTTGAATACGTTCACAGCGATCAGGCGCACCGTCTCGGCGCTCCATTCCACGCGCATGCGGGCCTCGCTCACCTGCCGCACGAAGACGTCCTCGAGCGTGTCGCGGAGCGGATTGAGACTCCACGAGCGTGCGCCCCTCCGTCGAGCAGGCTGCCAGGATCTGCAGCGGCGGGCGCCAGCGGCAGTTCAAGTGCGTATCGCGATTCGCCGAGCGGCGTCGCGGCGCAGGACGTGACCGAGCGGCTCCGCCTTCGCGAGCGCTCTCGGTGGTCAGTCTGCGACCACAAGCTCCCACCCGCGTGCCTGGAATGCGGGATATCCGCTGAACCGTCCACCCGGTCATGAGACGGCCGTTGCGCAAGGATCGCCACGCGGCTGGAAGCGCCTCGGCGTCCGCAAGACGTGCGAGCTGAAGAGACGGTGCACCCGCGATCGCGCAGCCGCAGGATCAGCTGCGCGGATCTCGCGCCGGCCGAGCGGATCGAGGCCCCGACATCGGCTCGTCGAGGAAGACGACCTCCGGATCGTTGATGAGCGCCTGCGCGATGCCGACGCGCTGCAGCATGCCCTTCGAGAACTTGCGAAGCTGGAGCCGCCGCTCGGCGCCGATGCCGACCTCGTCGAGCAGCGCGGCCGCGCGCGTGCGGCGCTCGGCCGCGTCGTAGCCGAAGAGCGCCGCGAAGTATTCGAGCAGCTCCTGGCGGTGAGGTAGTCGTAGAAGTAGGGTTGCTCGGGAAGGTAGCCGATGCGACGCTTGACGCCGACGTCGCCGACCGGCTTGCCGAGGATCTCGGCGCGCCCGGATGTCGGATAAATCAGCTGCATCAGCGGCTTGAGCGTCGTCGGTCTTGCCGGCGCCGTTCGGACCGAGAAAGCCGAAGACCTCGCCCTGGCCGACCTCGAGCGTCAGCGCCATCGAGGCGCGACGGTAGGGGCGCGGGCGCCAGAAGCCGACCTGTGTAGTGTTTGGTGAGAGATTCGGTGCTGATCGCGTCCATTCATGTCAGGTCGCGCTCGGCCTTCTTGAGCTCGTGTTCGATCACGCGCTTCGAAGACACGGCCGGAGCCACCGTTGATCTTGATGCCGTTGATGAAGAACGTCGGCGTGCGCCTGCACGTCGAGCTGCCGGCCCAGCGCCGCGTCCGCCTTCACCTGCTCGAGCACTCTTCGGGTACTGCGCGTCGAAGTCGGTGACCTGCGCGACCTGGCGCACGGCGTCCTTCACCCACGTCGGCGTCATCTTCTCCTGGTTCGAGAAAAGTGTACCCTCCATCTCGGGCCCTGCCCTTCGCCTTCGCCATGCGCACGGCGGCCGCCGCCTCGCACGCCGCGGCGTGAATGCCGCCGCCCGCGTTGCACTCGGAGTCGAGCGGAAAGTCCATCGTCACGAAACCGCACCTCGGGATCGTTCTGGTATTTCGCCGAGGATGCCTTTATATTCCATGACGTCTGGCGGCACGACGGGCATTCGTAGTCGTTGAACTTGACGATGAGCACCTGCGCGCCGTTGGCCGGCACCGGCACGTTGACGCGCGGCTGCGCGTCGATCCAGCTGGTTGAACTCCGCGAGCTGATCGGGCTCAATCGTTTCGGTCGGCGGCGTGTAGATCTCGCCGAGTCGCCGTGACCGTCTGCTCCGCGGCCCGCGGGAAGAACGCGAGCAGCGACACGGACCCGGCGATGAAGATGAGCGCCAGCGCCGCCGGGCGAGGGCCTTCACAATCGATCTCAGATCGCGCCCCAGATGCGACGGCAGCGAGCCGAGCGCCGCCGCCGCTCCGCCAGACACGATGAAGATGCCGATCACCGACGACGCACATCGTCAGGCAGAGCGGACACGCCTTGCCGATGATGAAGAACGACGCATACCCCAGATACAGCACCGCGGACAGTCCTACGGTCGCGAGCACGAAGATGTGCCGGCGGCGGTCGACGCATCCGGGTTGTCGCGGCGCATGCCGCGAGCGGCGATCAGCAGCACCAGCGCCGACCAGACCACACCGCCCGCCGCGACGGGGATGCCTCGCACCGGTCGCGTAAGGACTCTGCGGGACGGCCTCGCAGCTGACGCTCTCGTTGATGTCGCAGAAGCTCGTATAGGTCGGATCCTTGATGATCCGGTAGTGGACATACAGCGCGGCCAGCGACGCTGCCGAGCGCGAGAAGCGCGCGAGCGCCACGATGAGGGGCGGGCGAACTTGGTCATGCGGTGAGCCTCGCCGGGCATCCTACAGAACAACGTCTCCGAAACACAAGAGATTGCCCGTTTCCGGGCACCTCACTCGCGTGTGGTCTTTCGCGTCGCTGTCGTTACTGAATCGGCGTGCCGCCACGTTTCCGGCGGGGCAGCGCCGTCGGTCGAAAGTAGATCGTTGCCGGCCGCCGCGGTCGAGAACCCGCGCTGCGCCAGTGCTGCCAATCTGGAGACGGCACGATCGTCGCGTACCCGATGCGGCTCTGCGCGTGCCGTTGCGGTCATGCGCGACCGTTCGCCGGTGCCGTTGCGCGCTGTCGGCGGTATCGACTGACATGCGCCGCTCTTGGTGACACGCGGCCGCGCTCCGCCGTAGGTCAGGCGGAGATGAAGCCTTCCGTGTCCGCCTGCGCAGCGGCGCGGCCAAGATCGTGAGGCACGATGGCGTAACCGCCCTGTCCGGCCGCCGACGGTGAATAGCTCGCCTCGGCGCTGTTGACGGCACGGAGCGAGCCGATGTGCCGCGCCTCGTTTGCCCGACATGCGAGGCGCGGAGCAGACCGGGGACCGCGATCGCCGCGATGATGCCGATGATCGCCACGACGATCAACAGCTCGATGAGATTGAAGCCCTCGTTCTTCTGTATCTTCTTCACGGAGTAATCTCGCCTACGGTGCGCTCAGGCCCGGAAGGGCCCGCGGTTGTTACCGTTTCGCCGTTCCGTTACGGCGCCTCTGTGGACGCGCCGACCAGAGGCAGCTCAGGATTGCCAAGCCCAGCAACACCTCGAAATATCTTGTAAGTCTTTACAGGAAGCTGCTTACTTCTGGCAGTCCTAACGACCACTTTAGCGGCTCTGACAAAAGCTGTCAATAACTTGCAAGCCACGATTTGTCGCGATGCCGCAGATTGTCAATTCCTGCCGGCGGGGCTGCACGCTATCGCGCAACTCGGATGTCGGAGGACCGAATAGCTCCGGCGGGGGAAGGGCTGCGAGTGTCGCGGCACCGCCGCGCGGCGCGCCGGATCATCGAAGGTTGAACTTCTTCGCGTCGTGCCGGAACGATCGGAAGCTCATCCCAGCATTTCGGCGGCTTTCACCTGGACGCCGCCGGCGCGCTCGAGCGCCAGCGCAATGTAATGGCGATACGAAATCCTCGCCCGCGCCTCGAGGTCGAACCCCTCACCGAGATCGGGGAGCGGTGGCGATGTCCAGCGGCATCTGGATGAGCCCGGCGCGCTGACGGTCTGTCACGGCGGCCCGCGCGCATCTGCGCCGGGAGCGACTCGGGCAACACCGTTGCGCGACCGCTCGAGCGCGACCGCGCGCTCGATCGACGTTTTCAAGCTCGCGGACGTTTCCAGGCCATCCATATGCCTGCAGCAGCGCGATCGCTTCGTTCGAGATGCTGCGCACCGGCTATCGCATCTGCTCGGCGTATTTCGAAAGGAAATGCTCCGCCAGCAGCGGAATGTCCTCGCGCCGCTCGCGCAGCGGCGGCAGGTGCATCTGAATCACGTTGATGCGGTAGAACAGATCCTCGCGGAATCGTCCTTCCGCCACGCAGCTTCGTGCGAGGTCCTGGTTCGTCGCCGCGATGACGCGGATGTCGGCCTGCACTTCCTCGGTGCCGCCGAGGCGCCGGAAGCGGCGGTCCTGCAGCACACGCAGCAGCTTCACCTGCATCGTCGCGTTCATCTCGCCGATCTCGTCGAGGAAGATGGTGCCGCTTCTCGGCGACCTCCATCAAGCCCTTTCTTGTTCGTGTCGGCACCCGTGAACGCGCCGCGCATGTGGCCGAACAGCTCGGACTCGAGCAGCGTCTCGGAACACCGCCGCAGTTCAGCGCCACGAACGGACGCTCGCGCCGCAGCGAGTTGTAGTGAATCGCGCGCGCGACGAGGTCCTTTCCGGTGCCGGACTCGCCGGTGATCAGGACGGTGCTGTTGGTCTTCGCGATCGTTTCCACCATCCGGAACACGTCGAGCATCAGCTCGCTGCGCCCGATGATGTTCGAGAACTCGTAGCGCGTGTTCAGCTCGTTCTTCAGGAGCACGTTCTCCTGCTTGAGCCGGTGCGTCTCGAGGTGCTGGCGGATCTTCAGCCGGAGCTCGTCCATGCTGAACGGCTTCGTGAAATAGTCGACAGCGCCGAGGCGCATCGCCTCGACGGCGGTGCTCGTCGACGCGTACGCCGTCATCATGAACGCGACGATGTTCGCGATTGATGTCCTTCGCGGCGCGGAGCACCTCGACGCCGGTGACGTCCGGCATCTTGATGTCCGACAGCAGCAGGTCGACGTGCTCGTCGTGCGCAGCTGCTCGATGGCGTCGCGGCCGTTTTCCGCGATCAGCACGTCGTAGCCGTCGCGCCGCAGCACGATGCGCAGCATCTCTCGCATCGACGGTTCGTCGTCGACGACGAGGATGCGCACCTTGCCGGCGGCGCGTCGCGCGTCCGGCGCATCCGGCGCGGCAGCCTTCTGCTGCGTCGAGGAGCGCACTCATACCGGCGCGCCGTCCGAGCCGCGACCGGCGACGCATCGCGTGTATCGGCTCCCGATGGATCGCATCGGCAGCCGGACGCGGACCGTCGTGCCGGTGCCGACCGTCGACGACACCTGAATGGATCCGTTGTAGTCGGTGACGATGCGGTGGACGATGGCCAGGCCGAGGCCCGTGCCCTTGTCGAACGAGCTGCGGAACGGCTGGAAGAGGCTGTCGAGTTCGGCTGGCGGAATGCCGCAGCCCTCGTCCTGATCGTGATGCGTCAGCTCTTCCTGGCCGCCGTCAGCGCTCGCTCTTCGCCGACAGCAGGAGACGGCCGCCCGACGGCATCGCGCGCAGACCGTTGGTGGCGAGGTTCCAGAGGATCTGGCGGATCTGGTTCTCGTCCGCCTCGAACCAGACCGGCTCGGCGGGCAGGTCGACGTCGACGACGTGATCCTCGCGCACATCCGCGCTGTTGCGCAGCAGCGTCGCCGTGTCCTGCACGACGCGGCGAATGTCGAGGCGCGTCAGCGCCACGCGCTGCGGGCGCGCGTAGGCGAGGAACGACCTGATCGTGTCGTTGAGCCGCTCGGATTCGCGAAGCACGATGTCCATCAGCTGCGCCTGCTCGTCGCTGAGCGGAAGCTCCTGCCGCAGCACCTGGATCGATCCCGACATCGACGCAAGCGGGTTGCGGATCTCGTGCGCGATGCCCGCGGCCATCTCGCCGACCGCCGCGAGCCGCTGCTGCATGCGCGCGCCGCGCTCGAGCCGCCGGACGTCGGTGACGTCCTGGAACGTGAAGAGATACCCGCTGCGGCCGTCGGGCAGCGAGAGCGTCGTGACCGTCAGGCCGATGTCCAGCACACGCGCGCATCGGGCGCGCGGTACTGATGATCGGCGCGATGGCTGCGCGTTTCGCCGAGCGTCCGCAGCCGTCCCTGAACTGCGCGGGCAGCTGCAGCACCTCGCCGATGTCGCGGCCGATCGGCCTGGCCGGCGGCGAGGCCGGTGATCGTCGACTGCCGCGCGGTTGAACGTGAGGATGCGGCCGTCCATGTCGGCCGTGACGAGACCGCTCAGCATGCTGTCGATGACGTACTGATTGAACGCGCGCAGGTCGGCGATCTGTGTCGACGCGCGCTCGAGGCGCGCGCCGTCGATCGCACGGTTCTCGGCCAGCGACCCTGAGAGCAGCGCCACGGCGACGAACCCGAACAGATTGATGCGCGACGGTGTATTGCGCGAACCGCATGGATCGGCAGCTCCAGCGGGCTCAGCGCCTGCCACGATGCGGGAAAGAACGCGGTCGGCTCAGATACTGCGCGACGACACGAGCGCGAGATACAGCACCGCGCTGAGCGCCGCCGACCTGCAGCGCGCCGCGCCGGAACCGCACGCGTGCTCGCGGCCATGATCGGCAGCAGGTAGAGCGACGAGAAGTAGCTGGTGATGCCGCCGGTGACGTGAATGAACGCGGACACGAGGATCGCATCGGCGCCGAGCTGCGCGTCGGCGATCCACGGATAGCGATCGACGAATCCGCAGCGACGCCAGGTACGATGACGCTGAGCGCGTAGGTCAGGCCGATCAGGAAGAAGAACGGGTCGATCGGAAACGCGCCGGGCCGGCTGATCTGAACGAGGATCGCCGAGCCGAGCAGCAGCGTGCTGACGACGACCCGGACGGCGATGAGCGTCGAGAGACGCGATCGGAGATTCGCATGACCGAGCTGCGGCATCCTATTCCGTCAATTGAGCTTGCTGATCGAGGCTGAAGATCGGCATGCATACATCGCGATGACGATGCCGCCGACGATGCCGCCGAGGAGCGCGATCATCAGCGGCTCGATCAGCGTCAGCAGGCCGGCGACCGCGACGTCGACTTCCTCCTCGTAGAAGTCGGCGATCTTGCCGAGCATCGTATCGAGCGCGCCCGTGGCCTCGCCGACGCCGATCATCTGCACGACCATCGGCGGAAACACGGCCGTGTCCTTCAGCGGCTGCGCGATCGTTTCACCGCGCTCGATGCTCGTGCGCGTCGTCTGAATCGCTTCCTCGACGATCGGCGTTGCCGGCGGTCTTCGCGGTGATGTCGAGCGCTTCGAGAATCGACACGCCCGAGGCCAGCAGCGTCGACAGCGTGCGGCAGAAGCGCGCGACGGCGATCTTGCGCATCAGGATGCCGAGGATCGGCAGCTTCAGCACGATGCCGTCGATCGACTCTCCGCCCGTTCGGCGTCGCGTAGTAGCTCTTGAAGCCGTAGCCCAGCCGCGCCGATGCCGACGATGAGGAAGGGACCGAAGCGCACCAGGTTGTTGCTGAGCGCGATGACGACGCGCGTCGGCAGCGGCAGCTCGGCGCCGAGCCCGGCGAACAGGTTCGCGAAGGTCGGAATGACCTTCCACAGGATGACGCCGACGACGACGGCCGGCGATGACGACGACCGCGACCGGGTAGATCATCGCCGACTTGACCTGCCCCTTCAGCTTGACGGCTCTTCTCGATGTAGGTCGCGAGACGCTTGAGAATCGTGTCGAGAATACCGCCCGCCTCGCCCGCCGCAATCATGTTGGTGAACAGCGGGTCGAACACCTTCGGATGCTTCTTCATCGCGTCGGCGAGCGACGCGCCGCTTTCGACGTCGCCGCGCGTCGCGAGAATGACTGCGGCGAAGTTCTTGTCCTCTTCCTGCGTGCCGAGAATTTCGAGACACTGCACGAGCGGCAGGCCCGCGTCGATCATGACCGAGAACTGCCGCACGAAGACCGCGAGGTTCTTCGGATCGACCGCCCTTCGCGCGCTGCGGCTTGCGGCCGTCTTGCGCCTTCTCCTTGGCCGGGTTGATCTGCGTGACGAGCACCTGCTCGCGCCGCAGCGCGGCGACGACGGCGTCCATCGTGTCGGCGACCCGCTCACCGGTGACGGTCTCGCCGCGCGCGTGTCCGTCCGCTATATGCAAAAGTTGGCATATTGTTCACCTGTTACTTATCGGCTCACCTTATCGGCCGATCGCCGGCCGAGGAGGCGCCCGGCCCTGCCGAGGCCCGCGCCCGCGACGACGCCCGACGCCGCGGTTGATCATTTCCTGCAACTCTTCCTTGTTCGACGAGGCGCTCAGCGCGGTCTCGAGCGTTGATCGGCTTCTTCATGTGGAGCGACGCGAGCGACTGGTTCGCCGTCTGCATGCCGAGCTTTTCCTGCCCGGTCTGCATCGCCGAGTAGATCTGGTGGACCTTGTCCTCGCGAATCAGGTTCCGGATGCCAGGCGTCGGGATCATGATCTCGAGCGAGCAGACGCGCCCGCCGCCGAGTCTTCGGCAGCAGCGCCTGGCAGACGATCCCTTCGAGCACGAGCGACAGCTGCGTCCGGATCTGGCTCTGCTGGTGCGCCGGGAAGACGTCGATGATGCGGTTGATCGTCTGCGCCGCGGAGTTGGTGTGCAGCGTGCCGAACGTCAAGTGGCCCGTCTCCGCGATGCGCAGCGCCGCTTCGACCGTCTCGAGGTCGCGCAGCTCGCCGATGAGGACGATGTCGGGGTCCTCGCGCAGCGCCGCGCGCAGCGCCATCGAGAAGCTCTGCGTGTCGCTGTGGACCTCGCGCTGGTTGACGAGGCATCCCTTGTGCGGATGGATGTATTCGATCGGATCCTCGATCGGTGAGGATGTGATCCTTCCGCTCCGTGTTGATCTTGTCGATCATCGCGGCCAGCGTGGTCGACTTGCCGCTGCCGGTGGGACCGGTGACGAGCACGAGGCCGCGCGGGCGCTCGGCGAGCGTTGGCCAGCACCGCCGGCAGGTCCGAGCTCCTGGAAGCTGCGGATCTTCTCCGGAATCAACCGGTAGACCGCGCCGACCGCGCCGCGCTGGTTGAACATGTTGCAGCGGAAGCGCGCGAGCCCCTTGATGCCGAAGGAGAAGTCGAGCTCGAGCGCCTCCTCGAACCGCTTCTTCTGCGCGTCGGTGAGCACGCTGTAGGTGAGCGCCTTCGTGTCCGACGGCGCCATGTCGGCGCCCTCGAGCCGCTGCAGGTGCCCGTGCACGCGCACCTGCGGCGGCGTGCTGATGGTGATGTGCAGGTCCGAGCCTTCCAGTTCGACCGTCTTCTTGAGCAGTTCCGGTAGTGTCATCATGAAATCCCAAATCCCAGATCCCAAATCCCAAATCCAGCAAATCCCAACCCTTGCGATTTGGGGTTGGGATTTGGGACTTGGGATTTATTTCACAGTCTCCGCGCACGACCTCGTCGATCGTCGTCACGCCGTCCTTGACCTTGCGCAGGCCGCTGCCGCGGAGCGTGATCATCCCTTCGTCAACCGCCTTGCGCCGCAGTTCGAGCGCCGAGGCGCCCACGAGAATCAGCTCGCGCAGCTCCTCGGTGACTTCCATCGACTTCGTAGCAGGCCGACGCGTCCCTTGTAGCCGGTGTTGTTGCACTTCTCGCAGCCCTTGCCCTTGTTGGGCACCACTGTCTTGGCATCTTCGGCGCGTGAAGCCCGCCTGCATCAGGGCCGGCGCGCGGCGTCGGGTGCGGTGCCGAGCAGTTCTTGCAAATGCGGCGCACGAGGCGCTGCGCGCAGACCAGGTTGAGCGAGCTGGCGACGAGGAACGGCTCGATGCCCATGTTCATCAGGCGGTTGACCGTGCTCGGCGCGTCGTTGGTGTGCAGCGTGCGAGAGCACGAGGTGGCCGGTGAGCGCCGCCTTGACCGCGATCTCCGCCGTTTCGAAGTCGCGGATTTCGCCGACGAGGATGATGTTCGGGTCCTGGCGCAGGAAGCTGCGCAGCGCGGCGGCGAAGTTCAGGCCGATGTTCTCGCGCACCTGCACCTGGTTGACGCCGACCAGGTTGAACTCGACCGGGTCCTCGGCGGTCATGATGTTGGTCTCCATCGTGTTGATCTGCGAGATCGACGAATACAGCGTGTTGGTCTTGCCGGATCCGGTCGGGCCCGTCACGAGCACCATGCCCCACGGCTTCTCGATCGCCGTCTCGAACTTGGTCAGCGACTCGTGCTCGAAGCCGAGCTTGGTCATGTCGAGCATCAGCTTGTCCTTGTCGAGCAGACGCATGACGATCTTCTCGCCGAAGAGCGTCGGCAGGCACGGACACGCGGAAGTCGATCTCCTTCAGTCTGCCCGTTGTCCTGCGAAGCGAATCTTGATGCGGCCGTCCTGCGGCAGGCGCTTCTCGGCGATGTCGAGCTTCGACATGATCTTGATGCGCGAGGTGATCGCGTCGCGGAACTTCATCGGCGGCTGCATGATGTTGTAGAGGATGCCGTCGACGCGGTACCGGACGCGCAGCTCCTTCTCGTACGGCTCGATGTGAATGTCGCTCGCGCCCTTCTGGATGGCCGACATCAGGATCACGTTCACCAGCTTGATGACCGGCGCTTCCTCGCCCTGCCTGGCGAGCGTCTCGGCGCTGATCTCCTCGAACTCCTCGAGGACCTCGACGTCGCTCGTCGTCGAGCGCCGGCATCTCGCTCGAGCGCCTTGCTCGCCAGCTTCGAGCGCGCTGCGCCGCCGGCGTCGGCACCGGAGCCGTTGCCGCGCCGCCGCAGCCTTGCCGTAGTACTTGCTGATCGCGTCGATGACCGCCGTCTCCGACGCGACGACCGGCTCGACGTTGTAGCCCGTCATGAACTTGATGTCGTCCATGGCGAACACGTTGGTCGGATCCGTCATCGCGATCGTCAGCGTCGCGCCGGAGCGCGAGAGCGGGACGATCTGGTACTTCTGCGCGGTTTCGGCGGGAACCAGCTTGACGACGGCGGGATCGATCTCGAACTGCGTGAGCGCGATCGAGGGAACGCCGTACTGCTTGCTGAGGAGCGCGGTGATCTCCTCGTCCTTCACGTAAGCCGAGCTTGATGAGGTTGTAGCCGAGTTTTCCCCGTTCTGGCGCTGATAGTTCAGCGCCTCCTGCAGCTGCTCTGGTGTGATGCGCTTCTCCTTGAGAAGAAGCTCACCGATACGTACGGCCATCTATTACTAGTAGGCTCATGGCTCAAGACTTCAGGCTCATGGGCGTTTCCCTAAGTCCTGAGCCTTGAGTCCTCAGCTCAAAGTCACTCGCGCACCGACGCCCCACCCGCGCTCAGCGTCCGAGCCGCCGCGCACGATCGAGACCCTCGACATACACACCGCTGCGGGCCGCAATGCTGACGCCCGCCGTGGTCGCGCGTTCCCGCGCGCCAACCCTGTTGAAGCGGGCGCCGGCGCGGATCCCGACTCGCTTCGCCCGCCAGCCACTGCTCGGCGCCGACGGCCACCACACGCCGATCGCCCGATCCCGTCGCATACGTCCGCACGTCGGCATCAACTGCGAGGATCAGCGGCGGGCCACCAGCCTTCGCGGCATCGATCGCCGCGCCAACCCGCGTCTGCCGCGGCAGGACAAACGCACCATCGCCGAACTCGGGCTCGCGAATGTTCCGCATGACGACACCGACACGCACCGGGCCCGCCGCACCGATCACACCGGCGTCGAGGTCGAAGGCGGCGGTCGGCATGGCCGCCTTCCAGCGCTTCGCCGCTGTCGAGCAGTTCATCCGCCGCACGCGCTCCGTCGTCGACGGCGGCGCGCAGCGTCCCGCGCACGGTATTTCAATGTGACTCCTGCGTATCCCAGGGAGAACCGATTGAACGACCGTAAGGCCCAGTTCGTTGACAGAAATTGACCGCACGGACGCTTCGGCCCGTGTATCTTCTCGGTCCACGGACGGCTGTCCTGTAGGCCCAAATCCCCGTATGTCGGTGATTCTTAAGCGGTAATAGCTAAATCCAACGGCTGGAGCGGTTGCCGCAAACCAGGACACGCGGTCCCGGCGATCCGGGAGGCTCCCCGTGAGATCTGTGACGGCCCGTCCTGACCGACACGTCCGAAAACGGACCTGTCGCGAGGCCGGCCGGATTCCACCAGGTTGCGGTGCTGTCGTCGGCCACGGCGACGAACGCGCCGCCCATACCCAGCGCGCGATTTCCACGCTTTCCACGATTTGCGCGGAACAATTCGTCGCGATCATCACCAGAACGGCTGCGAGGAGGAATGGATGCATAGCGGCTATAGTTGGAAAATCGTCATCGTATCAGGAGTGCGATTTTGAGCTCGCTTGCCGCGCGCATGTGCGGCGTGATCCGCCACCCGCGCGTGACGTTTACCGCCATCCTCCAGGCGCCGTCGTGGGCACCGGTGCTCGTCGCGACCACCACGATCACGTTTCTCTGCGGCATGGGGTTCCTGACGAACAGAGGTGGGACGGCAGGCGCTGGTCGATCAGTGGGAGCGCACGGCGATCGCGTTCGGCCAGCCCGTTGACGATGCGAGCTATGCGCGCATGGAGGAAACGGCGGCAAATGGCAGCTTCAGCGCTGCTGTACCTGGCGGCGACCGCGCTGGCCAACGGTCCGGCGCTCGTGATCTGCGATATCCGGCCTGTTGTTCTTCGTGCTGAATCGCCGAAGCGGCGACGGACCGCGCGACGACCACGGCGCGGTCCGTGACTGCGGCGCGGACCGTTCAGGTCCGCGATGCGTTCACCTGCTTACCGTCGTGTCATACGCCGGCGTCATCCTCGCGCTTCGCCAGGTGATTGCAACGCCGGTCGACTACGTTCGCGAATCCATCGCAAGCCCGACGACGCTCGTGCAGTTCTTCTACGATGCTCGACGAAGTCCTCGCCCGTCGCGCGTTTCCTCGGCGTCATCGATCTGTTCGTCGTCTGGTGGATCGTCGTGCTCGCGATCGGCGTATCGGTGCTGCTACCGGCGACCGACGCGCCGCCTCGCGCTCGCCTTCACCGGCGCATACGTGGCGCTGGCGCTGCTGGCCGCGCTCGCGATGGCGGTGTCGGGAGGCACGGCGTGAAGCGGCGCACGTGGCTGATTCTCGTCGCGATCGTCGTTCTCCTCGCCGCCGCGGGAATCGGCGCGCGCATCTATCGCAGCCGTAACAACCTGCCGGCAGTGACCGTTGAAGCGATTCGCGCGCGCGACCTCGACGCGATCGTGTCGGCCTCCGGAAAGATCCAGCCGAAGCGCCAGGTCAACGTCTCGGCGACCACGATGGGACGCGTGACGCGGCTCGCGGTGCAGGAAGGCCAGCGCGTGAAGGCGGGACAGTTCCTGCTCGAGATCGACCCGCGATCGCTGGCGGGACAGGTCTGAACGCGGCGAGGCCAAGCGTCGCCGCCGCCAGGTCCGCGCTCGCAGCAGGCAACCACGGCGATCGATCAGGCGCGCGCCACGCTTGAACTGCGCGCAGCAGACGCTCGAAGCGGCAGCAGGACCTCGCGAAGGACGGACTGACGACGCGCGAAGCGCTGGAGCGCGCGCAGAACGATGTGACGATCCGAGAAGTCGGAGCTGAAGACACGCCAGCAGGAAGTGCAGACGCGCGAGCAGCAGATCAAGCAGGAGCAGGCCGGGCTCTCGACGACGCGCTACAACCTGAGCCAGGTGACGATCGCCTCGCCGATGGACGGCATCATCACGCGCCGCAACATCGAAGAAGGCGAGAACGTCGTCGTCGGCACCATGAACAACGCCGGCACCGTGCTGCTCACGGTCGCCGACATGTCCGCGATCCAGGCCGAAATCGAAGTCGATGAAACGGACATTCCAACCGTCACGATTGGTCAGGCGGCCGTCGTCACGATCGATGCGGCGCCGGACCGGATGTTCAAGGGGCGCGTCACCGAGATCGGCAACAGCCCGATCCAGGCGGCCGCGCAGACCAACGCGACGACCGGGCAGGGCCAGGCGACGAACTTCAAGGTGGTCGTGACCATCGATGACCCGGTGCCGGACGTGCGCCCCGGCTTCACGTGCACTGCGGAGATCACGACGGCGACGCGGAAGAACGTGGTGGCTGTTCCGATTCAGTCGCTGACAGTGCGCGAGATGCTGTTCGACGACAGAATGGCACGCTCGTCCACGAGCCGCCGCCGCCAGTACAGCGCCGGTGGTTTCGGCGGCGCGCGCCCGCCACGCCCGCGCCGCCGCCGGATCCGCCGCCCGGCCAGACGCGGAAGGAAACCGAAGGCGTGTTCGTCGTGCGCGACGGGCGCGTCGGTGTTCGCAGCCGGTGAAGGTCGGGATCGCGGGCGAACGATACTTCGAGGTCGCTGTCGGGATTGAAGACGGGCGATCAGGTGATCACCGGCCCGTTCAGCTCTGTCCGCGAGCTCGCGGATGGTTCGGCCGTCACAGTGAACAAGCCACGTTAAGGCCGTGCAGCTGCTGGAATCGGTCACGCCTCGCGCTTCAGACCATCTGGGGCAACAAGCTCCGGTCGCTGATGACCGTGCTCGGCAACATCGTCGCCGTGACGTCGATCGTCACGGTCGTTTCGCTCATCCAGGGGATGAACGCGATGGTGTCGAACGCCATCGTCACCGAGGCCGGCGCCGACGCGTTCACCATCCACGCGGCTCGGCATCACTCGATCGGACGACGAGCAGCGAACGCATGCAGCGCGAACCCGTCCGTCGACGCTCGACGAGCGCGGACGCCGTCCGCCGCTTCAGTCCCGACGATCGGCTCCGTGATGGCGCAGGCGCAGCAGCGCGGGCACGGTCACGTATCGCACGAGCAGGTGCTCGACGCGGTGCAGATCCAGGGCGTCACGTCGGACTACCTGAACTTCGCGAACTTCGACGCCGAGCGCGGCCGCATGATGAGCGCGATCGAGGTCGAGCGCAACCGCCCGGTGGTGTTGCTCGGCACCGACGTCGGCGGACAGCGCTCTTCGGCGACGTGAATCCGCTCGACAAGACCATCGAGATCAGGGCGTGCACTTCCGCGTCGTCGGCGTCAGCGCCAGAAAAGGGCGGCATCTTCGGCAGCTCGCTCGACGCGTTCGCGGTCATTCCCCTCGGCGCGCACATGAAGCTGTTCGGCGCGCGACAGTCGCTCGTCGCTGCTCGGTCAAGCCGGCTGACGCCGGCGCTGCTGCCGGTCGCGATGGACGACGCCACGGTGGCGCTGCGCGTGGCGCGCCACCTGAACGCCAGGGACGTCGAACAACTTCGGCATCTTCACGTCCGACACGCGTGCTCGGCCTCTATCACCAGGCGACCAACGGGCATCTTCGCCGTGCTCGTCGGCGTCGTCGCGCTCTCGCTCGTGGTCGGCGGCATCGTCATCATGAACATCATGCTGATGGTCGTCAGCGAGCGCACGCGCGAGATCGGCCTGCGCAAGGCGCTCGGCGCGCGGCGCGCGCGACATCATGTCGCAGGTGCTGACCGAGTCGGTGACGCTGTCGACGTTCGGCGGCCTGGTCGGCATCGCGCTGGGCGTCGCTCTTCGGCGCAGGTCATCTCCGCCGTCACGCCGCTGCCCGCGCGGCTCGAGCCGTGGTCGGTCGCGCTCGGCATCGGGATCACCGCGACGGTCGGCCTGTTCTTCGGGCTCTATCCCGCATCGCGCGCGGCGCGGCTCGATCCCATCGAAGCGCTGAGGCGTGAATAGATGGAATGCCGACGCCGCGCCTCGCCCTGCTTCGGGAAGTCGTCGCTGCTGGCGCTCGACACGCTGCGCGCGAACAAGCTGCGATCGGCGCTCACGGTGCTCGGCGTCGTCATCGGCATCACCGCGATCGTCGGCATGACGTCGCTCGATTCGCGGCTTCGATCAATCGCTGCGCGACAGCATCCGGCAGCTCGGGCCGAACACGATCTTCGTCGCCAAGTTCAGCGGCGTCAGCCTCGCGGCGGCCGCAACTTCGCCGACCTGGCGCGCCGGCCGAACCTGACGGTGGACGACGCGCAGCGCGATTCAGAAGCTGGCGCCGTCGGTGCAGACGGTCGATATCTGGCTCGGCGCGATGGGCGACGTGCAGGAGCGCGTCGTCTACGAAGGGAACCGGACGAAGCTGCTGAACATCATCGGCGCCACCGAGGAGTACGCGACCCTCAGCTTCGTCAAGCTCGAATGCCGGCCGTTTCTTCACCAGCGCCCGAAGTCGACCACAAGCGGAAGGTGGTCGTGCTCGGCGACACGCCGTACCAGGCGCTGTTCGCCAAGAGCGGCCTCGATCCCGTCGAACAAGAAGGTGCGGCTTGGCGCCGGCGGAGTACACCGTGGTCGGCGTGTTCGGCAAGCGACCGTCGGTCGGCGATCGGACCGCCGCCAGGATGATTTCGTCGTCATTCCGCAGACCACGCACCAGGCGCTGTTCGGCACGCGGGCGACGCCGCGTGTTTCGCGGGCAACCGGTTCGCAGCGCCAGTGATTGCCGTGCTCCCGCGCGAAGAGCGCGGCACGCGACGAGGCGCTGGCGCGAAGTCGAGGAGATCATGCGCATCCGGCACGGCCTGACGCTCGACGAGGCCGGACGACTTCGACGTGGTCACGCAGGACGCGGCGCTGAAGGTGTGGGATCAGGTCAGCCAGGCGACGTTCCTGGGCCTCGTCGTCATTTCTTCGATTGCGCTGATGGTCGGCGGCATCGGCGTCATGGCGATCATGACGATCTCGGTGACCGAGCGCACGCGCGAGATCGGCGTGCGCAAGGCGCTCGGCGCGCGCGGCGGCAGGAGATCCTGTTTCAGTTCCTGGCCGAGGCGGTCGTGCTGACGCTCGGTTGGCGGACTGCTCGGGATCCTGCTCGGCGCCGGCATCGGGGTCACCGTGCACGTCGGCGACCGGCTTCCCATCTCGCTCCCGTGGTGGTCATTCGCGCTCGGCCTCGGCTTCTCGGCCGCGGTCGGGCATTTTCTTCGGAATGGTCCCTGCGGTTCGTGCCGCGCGCCTCGATCCGATCGAGGCGCTGCGGTACGAATAATTCTCAGCTCTCCATCTCTCCCGTGCGAATCCGGTAGCTCTCCGCCACCGGCAGCACGAACACGCGGCCGTCGCCGATCTCGCCCGTGCGCGCCGCCTGCACGATCGCCTTGATCGCCTCGTCCGCGATCGAATCGGGCACGACGACCTCGATCTCCATCTTCGGCAGAAGGCTGACGTTGTATTCCTTGCCGCGGTAGATCGCCGTGTGCCCCTTCTGCTTGCCGTGGCCGCGGACCTCGGTCACCGTCATGCCGGCGATGTTCAGCTTGGCCAGCGCGTCCTTCACTTCGTCCACCTTGTTCGGGCGGACGATGCTCTTCAGCAGCTTCATACCGTTCCCTCCAGTGTGCGTTGCAGATCGGAGGTCAGCGCGATCTGCTCCGCCTCCGTGAGTTTGGATCCAGCCTTCGTGATGTGGAACACGTCGATGGCCTTCTCGCCCTCGGTCGCGATCAGCACGAGATCGACGTCACAGCCGTGCTGCGAGATGACGCGGCTGATGCGGTACAGCAGCCCGAGGGCGTTGCCGGTGACGATGTCGAGGATCGTGTAGCGGCCGGACGCCTTGTTGTCGGCGTGCACGACCGGCGGAAGCGCTGCGCGCTCCGCGCCTGCAGGATGCCCTGCTCGCGGCCGCGCAGCCGCGCCGTGACGTCCGGCGCGCCCGGACACGACGTCCTGCATCACGCGCAACACCTGCGTGCTGCGCGTCGCGATTGAGCTCGAGGAACCGCTCTTCGTCGGTGAACTCGAACGCGTCGAGCACGAGGCCGTTCGGGTTCGTGAACGCATGGCCGCGCAGGATGTTCATGCCGAACGACGAGAGCACGCCGCAGATGTTCGAGAAGCAGGAACGGCTTGTCGAGCGTCGCCACCGCGAGCGCCCAGATCGGCGCCTTTCCGCTCGAGCGACAGGTGCACTTCGTCCGGCTTGATATCGCGCGCGAGCCGGATGTGGCGGTAGATCGCGTCGCGCGGAAAGACGTGCAGGTACCGCTGCGGCAGCCCTTCGAGAAACTCGGTGATCTCCGGCTCGCGCTGACGTCGTCGGGCCGGTTCGCCTGCAGCTCGCGTGAGGCCCGCCTCGTTCCGCTCGATCAGCTCGTCGCCGTAGCGCTGCGTCAGGTGGTTGTAGGTGTCGACGTACAGCCGCCACAAGAGCTCCGCCTTCCACGGCGTCAGCGTGTCGGGGCTGACCGCCTCGATGTCGACCAGCGTCATCGAGGCAGAGCATCTTCAGGCGCTCTTCGGTGCCGACGAGCGCGGCGAACTGCTTGACGATGTCGGGATCCTCGGTGTCGCGGCGGAATGCGGCGAGCGACATCCGCAGGTGATGGCGGATCAGGAACAGCACGATCTCGCGCTGCTCGTGCGGTCACCTGCAGGCGCTCGAGCACGTGCTCCGCCATCCGCACGCTTTCGAGCGCGTGGTCGTCGTCGCGCCACTTGCCGACGTCGTGGAAGAGCAGCGCGAGCACGAGCAGCTCGGGCTCCTGCAGGTCGGCGAGGATCGATCGGAACCGCATCCGATCGCGCGACGTCGGTGCGTGACGAGCCGCTCGAGGTTGCGGATCGTCAGCAGCGTGTGCTCGTCGACCGTGTAGCTTGTGGTAGAAGTCGCGGACCACGCGCCACGAGATCGCCTGGAACTCGGGAAACACACGCCCGAGCAGGCCGCAGTCGTGCATCTGCGAGAGCCGCGCGTAGAGTCCGGGCGCGGCTTGAGGAACCGCAGCAGCGCGGCGCGGTCCATCGCGCGTCGGCGAAGAAATCGTCGGCGCGGTAGCGATCGACGTGCTGCTGGATGCACGAGAGCGCCTCTTCCGAGACTTCCGTTCCCGCGTCGAGCGCCGCCTGGAACGCGCCGAGCCACGACGCCGGATTGCGCGCCGCCTGCACGGGATCGATGAACCGGACGCCGTCGCGCGAGAGCCCGAGGTTCGCGCCGACGGGCACGGGCGCCGTGCGGCGCGCCCATTCGAGCGAGCGGCTGACGATCCGCGCGTGGCGGAAGTAGTCGCTCATCAGCTTCTCGACGCGCTGCCGCGGCTCGGCGCCGGGATAGCCGAGCATCTCCGCGGTGCGCTCCTGCAGCTCGTGGCTCAGGACGTTCTGGTTGCGCCCGCACTCGAGGTGCAGCGTCGAGCGCACCCGCAGCAGGAAATCCTCCGCGTCGTCGAACCGCGCGCGCATCGGCGGGGCCGCGGCGCAGCAGCAGCGGATCGGTGAGCAGCGCAATCGTGCGCGTGGCGGTCAGATCGCGCAGCGCGCCGGGCGCTTCCTTCACGTCGGGCTCGAGCTGGTAGAGCGTGCGCGTTGAACTTCGCGTGGCGCTCCTCGATCAGCGCCAGCAGCGAGCGCAGGATGAACGCGTGCGTGCTCGGCCTGGTGAAACACCGTGCCGAAGCGCTCGAACACCGAGCGCGCGCCCGCGACCGGACGCGCGTCGAGCAGCGCCAGGAGGAACTCGGGATTGTCGGTCTCGAGCTGCGCGAAAATCCTCGATGTCGCGCACCTGGTGACCGACGACGACGCCGAGATCCCACAGCGGGTTGAGAAACCGGTGGACGAAACGCTCCTCGGCGGGGCCGATGCCGCCGCCGAAGAGCAGCAGGAGATCGATGTCCGAGTGCAGGCAGAGGTGCCGGCGGCCGTAGCCGCCGAGCGCGATGATGCGCGATCGGACCGTCATACGGACCCGCGTCGGTGAAGAGCTGGCGGATCAGCGCGTCGACACGATCGGCATATCGCTCGAGCGCGCCGCGGCCGCCGGCGCCGCGCGCGATCGCGGCGCGCAGCTCCTCCCGCGCGGCGTCGAGAGACGCCTTCAGCGCAGCGCCGGTCGAATCCGGCTGCGTTACCGACATGCTGAGAACATTCCGGGGCTCGCCGGCACCATCATATGACGGCGGGGGTGCGGGAGGCCGGAGGCAGACCTCCCGGCGTCACGCTAGTAGTGAACCCGATACCGGCGGATCCAATCACCTTGTTCGCGTCCCCGTTATTAAACGCCTTGGTCGTGTCACCGAGCTTCTGATACTCGACGCCGACGTGGACGTTCCATCCGCCGTAGGACGTCGTGCCCTTGATCGGAACCGTCGCGATGCCGGCGATGCTGAAGTATCCGAACTTGTGATCGACGAAGTCGGGCAGAAGCACTGTTCCTTCATTCAGCTCGTAATAGTCGCCGATGCTGAGGCCGACCTTGACCGGCACCGCGATACTCGCCTTCGAACCACTGTAGCCAGGGCTCACGCCGAGCTCGAGATACTTGCCGGCGTTCGAGCCGCCGTCCGCCTGGTGCCCGTTGTCGGCGTCGAACTCGAACGCGGCGATCACCCACGGATGCAGCGCCGCCTTGCCGAGCGCGGCGCTGTCGTCAGCCGCCGAACTTGAACATCAATTCCTTCACGTTGTTGAAGCCGGCGTTCGGACTCGTATACGCCGGTATGGTAATCCCGAGGCTGCCGCCGGTGAAAGCCGAACGCCAGCGTCGTGTAGAAATCGGACTCGTACCAGAGCTTGTTGCAGGCGCATCCGAGTCCCGACTCGGCGCTTTTCAGGCCGGCATCGCCAGTATGGAGGCTGTTCCACGTACCGAAATTGAGACTCGCACTCTTTCAAGCCCTTGTCGGCCGACTGCAGCGCGATGTCGAGCTCGGCGGAGGGCTGGACGATCACCTTCGTGTCGTCCTGGCGAATGCCACGGAACATATAGGCGTTCGTGAAATCCACGTTCCCGAGCACGCTCAGGTTGCCAGGATTCGGATCCGCGGCGACGCCGCCGGCGCCTCCGCGGCCGCCGGCGCCGCAAGGAGCGAGACGAGACCGGCAATCACGAACGACGGGCACACGTACTTCGACACCAACGATTTCGACGGCATTGGACCTCCGATGGAATAAGCGCGGGGCGCGTCTGGCGAGACGCTCCAGTCGCTGCCCGGCAGAGCAAGATGGACGCCACTGCACGCGCCGGCGTGGCGATCGAGGCGCGACGATCTGTTAAGAAAATCGCTCGAACGTGCGGCGACCAGCGCCGCCGTTCGAACAAAAATGTTCCGCTCTACGAAAACGACAACAACGATGTTGTCGTTCCAGCCACCGCGCGGCAACGAGGCGCGTCACCGGCATCGCGGCGCGCGCGCCGTGCGCAGCGCGCGCGACGCGGACCACATATTCGTCGACCATAGCGTCGCGTCGTAACATAAATGTCACGTGCGATGCCCCCTGACACCTTTGATCTATGATCCGCCCTTAGCAAACGACGCACGCTTCGCCTGAGCTTCACCTCACCTCGCGGGAGGAGGATACCCCTTATGAAGGTCTACGACGCCGCCGCTATCCGGAACGTGGCCCTGGTCGGCCACGGTGGAAGCGGCAAAGACGCAGCTCGCCTCCGCAATGCTCTTCGCGGCCGCTGCGGTCAACCGGCTCGGCAAAGGTCGACGAAGGCACGACCGTCACCGACTTCGACGAAGAAGAGATCGCCCGCAAGCACACGCTCTCCTCCAGCCTCGCGTTTGCCGAGTGGCAGAAGACCAAGATCAACATCATCGATGCGCCCGGCTTCGCCAACTTCCTCAGCGACGCGAAGGTCGGCGCTGCGCGTCGTCGAGGGCGCGCTCGCTGTGCGTCGACGCGCGTTGCCGGCGTCGAAGTCCAGACCGAGAAGCTGTGGGCCGAAGCCGCCGTCACTCAACCTTCCGCGCATCGTCGCCGTCAACCGGCTGGAACGCGAGCGCGCGAGCCTGGAGCGCACGCTCGAGTCGCTGCACCGCGACTGCGCGCGCGAGATCATCCCGATCCAGCTCCCGATCGGCGAGGAGCGCGGCTTCACGGGTGTCGTCGACCTGGTCACGCATGAAGGCGCTGACGTTTGCCGCCGACGGCAGCGGCAAGATGACCGAGGGCGACGTGCCCGCGGCGCTGGTCGAGCGCGCGCACGCGCGCCCGCGAAGAGCTGATCGAGATGGTGGCCGAGGCCGACGAGCAGCTGATGGAGACGTTCTTCTCGGAAGGCACGCTCACGCAGGAGCAGCTGACAGCAGGGGCTGCGCGCGGCGACGATCGCCGGGAAGATTTTCCCGCTCGTCTGCACGTCCGGGCTCCACATGCCATCGGGATCCAGCCGCTGCTCGACGCGATCGTCACCTACGTCCCGTCGCCGGCCGAGCGCGAGTTTCCGGCGGTCGACGCGAGGCGGCGAGCCGACCGGCATCAAGGCGTCCGACACCGCGCCGTACGCCGCGTTCGTCTGGAAGACGATTGCCGACCCGTTCGCCGGCCGCATCACGATGCTGCGCGTCGTCGCCGGCACGCTCAAGGCAGGACACGCAACGTCCACAACCAGACGCGCGACAGCGCGGAGCGCTTCGGCCACCTGCTGGTGCTGCAGGGCAAGACGCAGACGCAGGTGCCTGAGCTGAAGGCAGGCGACCTCGGCGCGGTCGCGAAGCTGAAGGACACGCGCACCAACGACGTGCTCGCGGAGAAGAGCACGAAGGTGAAGATCCCCGAAATCAAGTTCCCCGAGGCCGTGCTGCGCCTACGCGATCGAGCCGAAGAGCCGCGGCGACGAGGACAAGATCAGCGGCTCGATGCACCGGCTGAAGGAAGAGGATCCGTCGATCAACTACACCCGCGACCCGCAGACCCACGAGCTGCTGCTCGCCGGCCAGGGACAGCTGCACATCGAGGTGACGGTCGCGAAGCTGAAACGGCGCTTCGGCGTCGAGGTGAACCTGAAGCCGCCGCGCATCCCGTACCGCGAGACGATCACCGTTCCGACCGAAGCGCACGGCCGGCACAAGAAGCAGACCGGCGGCCACGGGCAGTTCGGCGACTGCAAGATCAAGGTCGAGCCGCTGCCGCGCGGCAGCGACTTCGAGTTCGTCGACGACATCTTCGGCGGCTCGATCCCGCGGCAGTACGTCCCGGCGGTCGAGAAGGGAATCCAGGATTCGCGCATGCGCGGCTACCTGGCCGGCTTCCCGATGGTCGACTTCCGCGCCACGGTGTTCGACGGCTCGTTCCACGCGGTCGACTCGAACGAGCTGTCGTTCAAGATGGCCGGGTCGCTGGCCTTCAAGGACGCGATGACGCGCGCGCGCCCGACCATTCTCGAGCCGATCATGAACGTCGAGGTGTACGCGCCGAGCGATTTCGCCGGCGACCTGATGGGCGATCTGAACGGCCGGCGCGGCCGCATCTGCCGGCATGGACACGCGCGGGACGATGACCGTCATCCGCGCGCAGGTGCCGATGGCGGAGATGCTCACCTACGAGCAGCACCTCACGTCCGCCACGGGCGGACGCGGCTCGTATCACATGGAGTACTCGCACTACGACGAGGTGCCGCACTCCGCACAGGCGAAGATCATTGCCGCCGCGAGGGCTGAAAAAGGCCAGGAAGCCGTGGAGGAAGTTTAGTGAAATCCCAAAACCCAGATCCCAAGCTCCAAATCCCAAGTCGAACGCAAGAAAGGCCCGGCGACTTCGGTCGGCCGGGCCTTTTTTTGGACTTTGGGGTTTGGGCTTTTGGGATTTGGGACTTACGACCCGCCAGCTTTCCGCGGGGTCGTCGATTTCTGCGCCTTGCCCCTTGTCTGGCCGCCGGCCTGCCCTTCGACCGCCGCCCGGCTTCGCCGCGCGTGCGGAGGCCGCGCGCAGCGGACCTGCAGGCGGTCGCCGACGCTCTTGGTCTTCGGAGCCGCGGCCTTCTCGGCGGTCTTCTCTTCGGCCGATTTCGGGTTGTACTCGCTGCCGACGAGCTCGACCTGCGCCACTTCGGCGGAATCGCCGCGGCGGAAGCCAACGCGGAGGATGCGCGTGTAGCCGCCCGGCCGTTCCGCGTAGCGCGGCGCGATCGTCTCGAACAGCTTGCTGACCACGTCCCTGTCCGGCAGCTCCGCGCGACCATGCGCCGGCGCGCATGCGAGCGCTGCCGTTGGCCTCGGCCGAGGCGACGCCGCGCTTGGCGATCGTGATCAGCCGCTCGACGAACGGACGGAGCTCCTTCGCCTTCGGCATGGTGGTTTCGATGCGCTCGTGCCGGATGAGCGCCATCGCCTGGTTCCGCAGCAGCGCCGTGCGATGCTCGCTGACGCGTCCCAGTTTTCGAAATGCGAGGTTGTGTCTCATGAACTCGTAATCCCAGTGCCAGGCATGCCGCAGATCCGGGGCATTGAGCCTGAGCACTGATCGCTGGCCTTTACTCAGAGTGCGCTCCTGCCGGCTGATCGACGCGCATGCCGAGGCTCAAGCCCCATGCTGTGCAGGATCTCCTTGATCTCGTTCAGCGACTTGCGGCCGAAGTTCTTCGTCTTCAGCATCTCGGCCTCGGTCTTCTGCACCAGCTCGCGGATCGTCCGGATGTTCGCGTTCTTCAGGCAGTTGTACGAACGCACCGACAGCTCCAGCTCCTCGACGCTCTTATCGAGGTTCTCGTTGAGCGCGCCCGTCCGTCCGGCTGGTCGGCCTGCGCTTCGCGCCGGCTGTTCGGCCACGTCCTCGAGGTTGATGAAGATGTTCAGGTGATCGCGAATCAGCTTCGCGGCCAGCGAGACCGCGTCCTGCGCGGTCACCGAGCCGTTGGTCCAGACGTCGATCGTCAGCTTGTCGTAGTCGGTGGTCTGGCCGAGGCGCGCCGCCTCGACGAGGTAGTTCACCTTCTTGACCGGCGAGTGGACCGAGTCGACCGGGATCCAGCCGATGCCGAGGTCCTCGTCGAAGTTCTTGTCCGCCGACACGTAGCCGCGGCCGCGCTTCATGCGCAGCTCCATGTGCAGCTTGCCGCCGTCGGACACGGTCGCGATGTGCGCTTCCGGCTCGAGGATCTCGACGTCGGCGTCGCCCTCGATGTCCTTCGCGCGCACGATGCCCGGCTTGTCGACGCGCAGGTACAGCGTCTTCGGTGTAGTCGACGTGCAGCTTCAGCGGAATCTGCTTCAGGTTGAGGATGATGTCGGTCGCATCCTCGACCACGCCGGGAATCGGCGAGAACTCGTGGAGCACGCCGTCGATCTTCACCGCGGTGATCGCGGCGCCTTCGATCGACGAGAGCAGCACGCGGCGCAAGCGCGTTGCCGATCGTCGTGCCGAAGCCGCGCTCGAACGGCTGCGCGTAGAACCGGCCGAACCGGTCGGTGAGTGTTTCGCGCTCGAAATCGAGGCGCTTGGGGCGTTGAAAACCTTTCCAGAGCATTGCTGTGTCCTTTCGCCAACGGGCCGGCAGCCCCGGCCTCCAGACCTGCGGGTTACGTCCACCAGCCTCCCGCTGCAGGCCTGAAAAGCTGCGGGCTGGTGGGTGCGACGAGGTCGCGGCCTTGAACGCGTCGCGCCTCTACATGTCCGAGCTATACTGAGCAACTCGACGATCAGCTGTTCCTGCACGGGCAGGTTGATCTGCTCGCGCGTCGGCACCGAGCCGATCGCGCGCCGACATGCCTTCGGCGTCGAACAGCGAGCCACTCCGGGCACGCCGCGTCCCTTCACTTCCTCGAGCGCGTGCGCGATCGACGCGTTCTTGCGGCTGCTCTGCCGCACGGCCACGACGTCGCCCGGCTTGACCGAGAACGACGGGATGTCGACCTTCCGGCCGTTCACCGTGAAGTGGCCGTGGCGAACGAGCTGCCGCGCCTGCGGGCGCGACGTCGCGAAGCCCGAGCCGGTAGGTGACGTTGTCCAGGCGCCGCTCGAGCAGCTGCAGCAGCGTCTCGCCCGTGATGCCGCGCGTCCGCTCCGCCTGCTCGAAGTAGCGGCGGAACTGATCCTCCGAGCACGCCGTAGATGCGCTTGACCTTCTGCTTCTCGCGCAGCTGCACGCCGTAGCCCGGCGAGCTTCTGCTTCCGCGACTTCCCGTGCTGCCCCGGCGCGAAGTTGCGCTTCTCGATCGCGCACTTCTCCGTGTAGCAGCGCTCGCCCTTGAGGAACAGCTTCATCCCCTCGCGGCGGCACAGGCGGCAGACAGGTCCAATGTATCGAGCCATTCAATCATCCATTGTGATTCGCGATTTGCGATTTGCGATTTCAGATCATCACTCGCCAATCGGTCAATCAATCCTAATCCGAATCGCAATCGTCAATCGCCAATCACACGCGGCGTCGCTTCGTCGGGCGGCAGCCGTTGTGCGGAATCGGCGTGACGTCGCGGATCGACTTCACCTCGATGCCGACCGTCTGCAGCGCGCGGATCGCCGACTCGCGTCCCGACCCGGGCCCTTTGACCTTGACCTCGACCGAGCGCAGCCCGTAGCGTCTTCGCGGTGTTGCCGGCGTTGATCGCCGCCTGCGTCGCCGCGAACGGCGTCCCCTTGCGCGATCCCTTGAAGCCGATGCCGCCGGCGCTCGACCAGGCAATCACGTTCCCCTCGGTGTCGGTGATCGTGATGTGCGTGTTGTTGAACGAGGCGTGGATGTGCACGTAGCCGTGGTGGACGACGCGCTTCTCGCCGCGCTTCTTGAACGTCTTGCGCGCGGGCTTCTTGCCGCCTTCGCCTTTCCCTTTTCGGGTGGCGCTGTTGCGTCTTGAACTTTAGCCATGTTTTCTCTCGACGGGTCTCAAAAGACCCGTCCTACACCGTCTTTTTCTTCGCGATGGCGCCCTTGCGCGGGCCCTTCCGCGTGCGCGCGTTGGTGCGCGTCCGCTGGCCGCGCGCCGGCAGGTTGCGCCGGTGCCGCAGGCCGCGGTAGCAGCCGATTTCCATCAGCCGCTTGATGTTCATCGAGATCTCCTTGCGGAGATCGCCTTCCGACGCCGCCCTGCTCTTCGAGCACGCGGCTGATCTTCCGGACGTCGTCCTCGGAGAGATCCTTCACGCGGATGTCCGCGGCTCACGCCCGCCGCGCTGCAGCACGTCGTTCGAGCGCTTCCGCCCGATGCCGTAGATGTAGGTCAGGCCGACCTCGACCCGCTTGGTCCGCGGAAGATCCACGCCTGCAATACGCGCCATCGATTACCCCTGCCTCTGCTTGTGCTTCGCGTTGGTGCAGATCACGCGCACCACGCCGCGGCGCCGCACGATCTTGCACTTATCGCAAATCTTCTTGACCGACGCTCGTACCTTCACGGTGTCACTCCTGGCTCATGGCTTCACTTGAGTCCTAAGCCTTCCTCGACAATTCGTCCGCGTCCGAGATCCCGCGCGGCCAGTTCCACGATCACCCGGTCGCCCACGAGCACCCGGATGAAATTCCGCTCGAGCCCGCCGCCGATGTGCGCCGTGATCCGGTGCGCCGTCGACGTCCACCTCGTACAGCCCGCTCGGCAGCTGCGCCCGGACGATCCCTTCGACCGTCCGACTGGCCCTCCGTCACACTCGCGATGGCGCGCCTGACAAGGCGCGCCTGACAGCTCCACCGGCGTCGGCCGGCAGCAGCGTCAGGATCTCGCACCCCTCGCGCCGTCACCACGACCGTGTGCTCGAAGTGCGCCGAGAGGCTGCCGTCGCGCGGTCACCGCCGTCCAGCCGTCCGACAGCACCTTCACCGCCGGCTTCCCGGCGTTCACCATCGGCTCGATCGCGAGCACCATGCCTTCCGCCAGCCGCGGCCCGCGTCCGCCGGGCCCGTAGTTGGCGATCTGCGGCTCCTCGTGGAGCGACGTGCCAATGCCGTGGCCGACGAACTCGCGCACAACCGAGAACCCGTGCGCCTCGACGTGCTGCTGGACCGCCGCGCCGATGTCCGACACCCGCGCACCCGGTTTCACCGCCTCGATCCCGTGGAACAGCGCCTCTTCGGTCACCCGCAGCAGCGCGGCTGCCTCGGGGACACAGTTCCAACAGGCACGGTGACGGCGCAATCGCCGAAGAAACCGTCGAGCCGGGCGCCCATGTCGATGGAGAGGATGTCTCCTTCGACGAGCGGCCGCTTCGACGGGATCCCATGAACCACCTGCTCGTTCGCCGATACGCAGACGGTCGCGGGATAGCCGTGATACCCCTTGAACGCCGGCTCCGCTCCCGCCGCCCGGACCCGCTCTTCCGCCACGCGATCGATATCCGCCGTCGTCACGCCCGGCGCCGCCATCTGCCGTAACGCGGCGAGCACCTGCGCGACGAGCTGGTTCACCCGGCGCAGCTTCTCGATTTCGGCCCGTGACCGGCAGACGATCATGCTCGTGCCGCTTTCCCTGGCGCGACGGCTTTCACCACCGCGGGCGTTGCCTGCTTCGCGCCGACCGACGCCGCATCGTCAATCACCGTGTCCAGCTCGTGCGCCACCCGCTCCTGCGGCTGGGCGCCGTTGACGATCCGGAACGTCGGCCGGTCGCGGTAGAACTCGACGAGCGGTTTTGTCCGCTGCTCATACACCTTCAGTCGCTCCGAGGACGACCTGCTCATTGTCGTCAGTCGCGCTGCACGAGCTCGCCGCCGCACTTACCGCAGGCCGCGCGGCGCCGGCGATCCTCCGTCGCGCGGTGCTCCGCGTTGGCGCCGCACTGCTCGAGCAGATCAGCCGGCCCGCCAGGCGCCGCACGAGCTCTTGCTCCGGGCACCCTGACATCCACGATCACCAGCGGACCGTTGTCGCGCTCGGCGATGATGCGATCGAGCGCCTCAGCCTGCGCCTACCGTGCGCGGAAAGCCGTCGAGCACGAACCCGGGCTGCGCGTCGGGCTGCAGACAGCCGCTCGCGCACGATGGCGATCATTGTCGTCGTCGTCGACCAGCTCACCGCGATCCATCCGCTCCTTGGCCTTCAACGCCGCGGGCAGTCCCATCCTGGCGCCCTCGCGCAGGATGTCGCCCGTCGAAATTTTCAACAGCCCCCGCTCACGTGCGAACCGCCCCGCCTGCGTGCCTTTGCCCGCGCCCGGCGGCCCCATCATGATCACGTTCAGCGCCACGCCATGCTCCCCAGGTGTCGCACGACCCTCGGCGAAACGGGACCCGTGCCGGCCCCGGTTCGTCTTACCCTCGTCGCCCCCTGATTCGCGTCTTCTTCATGAAGCCGTCGTAATGGCGCATGATCAGCTGCGATTCCACCTGCTGCACCGTGTCCATCGCCACGCCGACGACGATCAGCAGCGTCGTGCCGCCGAAATAGAACGTCACCCCGAGTCCCTGCGTGAACCACTGCGGCAGCACCGCGTCAAGCCGGTCGCCGATGAACGGAATCGGCGCGACCTTGAAGCCCGTGATCAGGAACTCCGGCAGGATCGCGACCGCGGCGAGATAGAACGCGCCGACCAGCGTGATGCGCGCCAGGATCGTGTCGATGTACTCCGCGGTCCGCTTGCCGGGACGGATGCCGGGAATGAACCCGCCGTAGCTTCGCATGTTCTCGGCCACGTCATCCGGGTTGAAGATGATCGCCGTGTAGAAGTACGCGAAGAAGATGATCCCGACGATGTAGAGCAGGTTGTAGAGCGGCATGCCGTAGGCAAGCTGGTCGACGATCGCGCGCCCCATCCGCCCGCCTGCGAACATCGTGCGCCAGCGTGGCCGGGAACGCCAGGATGGACGAGGCGAAGATCACCGGGATGACGCCGCCGGTGTTCACCTTCAGCGGGATGTGCGTGCTCGACCCGCCGTACTGACGGCGTCCGACGACGCGCTTGGCGTGCTGCACGACGATCCGCCGGTGGCCGCGCTCGACGAAGATGATCGCGCCGACGACCGACCACCATCATCACCATCAGGAACAGGATCGCGGAGCAGGCTGATCTGGCCGGTCTGCATCTGGTCGAACGTCTGCAGAATCGCCGCGCGGGAAGCCGACGACGATGCCCGCGAAGATCAGCAGCGACATGCCGTTGCCGACGCCGCGCTCGGTGATCTGCTCGCCGAGCCACATGATGAAGATCGTGCCGGTCGTCAGCGTCAGCACCGTCAGGAGCCGGAAGCCCCAGCCCGGGTTGTAGACGAGCGGCAGCCCGCCGGGCAGATCTGCGTCTGGCGCTCGAGGAAGATCGCGATGCTCATCGCCTGCACGACCGCGAGCACGCCGGTGAGATACCGCGTATGCTGCGTGATCTTGCGGCGTCCAAGCTCGCCTTCCCGCGACAGCCGTTCGAGGTACGGCCACACGACCGTCAGCAGCTGCAGGATGATCGACGAGCTGATGTAGGGCATGATGCCCAGCGCGAAGATCGTCACCTTCGACAGGTTTCCGCCCGAAAACATGTCGTAGAGGCCGAACATCGTGTTCTTCTGCGCGTCGGCGAGCAGCTGCAGCGCGTTGGTGTTCACGCCCGGCGTCGGGATGTGATTGCCGATGCGATACACGCCCAGCATCGCCGAGCGTGAAGAGCACGCGGTTGCGCAGGTCGGCGACCTGCCAGAGATTCTTGAGTGGGTTGTTGTCCATCGTTCTTACCCATTTGGCACCCGTCAAGGGGTGCCCTACACCACGGATCTACACCGCGTGGAGGCTTTACGCCCCGCCAATCGTCTCTGCCGCTCCACCAGCAGCGGCGATCTTCTCCGCTGCCTTGCCGCTGAACTTGTGCGCGCGCACGGTCAGCTTCTTCGAAATATCGCCGCGCGCCAGCACTTTGATCTGCAGGCTGCCGCCGTGAATAACCCCGCGCTCGCGGAGCAGCTCCGGCGTCACGACCGTGCCGGCGTCGAAGCGTTCGGCCAGCGTGTCGAGATTCACCACCGCGTACTCGGTGCGAAACGGGTTGTGGAAGCCGCGCTTCGGAACGCGCCGATGCAGCGGCATCTGCCCGCCTTCGAAGCCGCGCTTGAACTTGTAGCCCGAACGCGACTGCGCGCCCTTATGGCCGCGCCCCGCCTGCGTTCCCTGGCCGGTGCCATGCCCGCGGCCGACGCGCTTCTTCGAGTGCTTCGATCCCGCCGCCGGTTTGAGCGTGCTCTGATCCATCGGCTACTCCGCTACCTCTATGAGATGACGCACCTTCAAAATCATTCCACGCGTTTCCGGCGTGTCCGGCAGCTCCACGGAGTGGCGGATGCGGCGCAGCCCCATGCCCTCCACGGTCTTGCCCTGCGT